>ERZ773008.13-NODE-13-length-171629-cov-6.864572_pt1 | contig 171629 bp, 134 predicted proteins | sample MGYA00580664_ERZ773008 | MGnify/ENA primary metagenome ERZ773008 (study PRJEB29015, sample SAMEA2738016) | human oral metagenome | biome: human oral; feature: human-associated habitat; material: dental | place: China | collected 2048 ...
TCGAATCCATTTTCCTGAGCCAAATAAATATAAAAAATTTAAAAGTTTGAATTGTACCCAGAATCTTGAACTATAAGATACGTGGTGCATTTTTTAATTTTACAGAAAAATAGAAAATTAAATATCTGAAAAATAGAAAATGCTTGTTGTATAAAGACGCATTGAGAGGATTTAAAAATTAAAGATCCATATAAACGGCTCTATTTTCAAATTTAAATCAAAAAAGGATTAATTTCTGCTTTACACAGAAAATCAATCCTTGATAGAGTATTTAGTATTTAATTTTTCTTGAGTTAGTTTCCTTTGTTTCCCTGTTCTTTAATATTTGAAAACCACATTTGAGCTCTTCGGTCTTGAAATTTCTTTTTTAGCTTTTACATAGTCAATAAAAATAGGGACGTCGCTTAAATATGTATTTGTTCCACCACGAGTTTTTATGATTTCACCAAGAGTTTTGTAACCGTCTTTTCCACTTGCAATGTATGAATTTGTTCCCATTACATAAGTTTTGTTTGAGTCAATTGGAACCCATTCGTTTGATTTTCTGTCAAGCACTTCGATTTTTTTGACTCTTGTTCCAAGTTTTCCCGCTTTTGTAGCTTCATATCTGATTCCTGCACCATAAGGGAATGATCCAGTTGAACCACCTGTAAGTGAATAATCTATCGCATCTTCAAGCACCTGTTTTACTTCTGAACCTTTGATTTCAAGCGTATAAATTGTATTTGTGGCAAAAGGAAGCAAAGTATACGCAAGGTCATAGTTAAATTCTCCTGGTTCCAGAGTAATTCTTATATTTCCGGCATTTCCAATGACAAAGTCGATATTTCTAGTTCCAATAGTTTTTAATTTATCTAAAACTGATTCCATGACAAGAGTTGTTGCAAGAGAACCTTCTGGATTTTTTGCGTCTGGAATACGGTTTTCAGAACCACCTGGAATTTTATCTAAAATTTTTCCAACTGATTTTTTACCCATTTCATTTTTTTCTTTTTTGTAACCTTCTAATAATTTTTCAGCTTGAGGTTCAAGCTGCAGCTTTTCACCACTGACTTAATACGCCACCTACGCACCCTTTAAACCCAATAATTCCGGATAACGCTCGTATCCTCCGTATTACCGCGGCTGCTGGCACGGAGTTAGCCGATACTTATTCGTAGAGTACATGCATCTCAGCTACACGTAGCTGCCATTATTCCTCTACAAAAGAAGTTTACAATCCATAGAACCGTCGTCCTTCACGCGACTTGGCTGGTTCAGGCTCTCGCCCATTGACCAATATTCCTCACTGCTGCCTCCCGTAGGAGTCTGGTCCGTGTCTCAGTACCAGTGTGGGGGTTCAACCTCTCAGTTCCCCTACCCATCGTCGCCTTGGTGAGCCGTTACCTCACCAACTAGCTAATGGGACGCATGCCTATCTCACAGCGAATTTCATTTCCTCTACCTTGGATGCCCAAGATGGAGTGTACGCGGTATTAGTCCGTCTTTCGACGGGTTATCCCCCTCTGTGAGGCAAGTTGCATACGCGTTACGCACCCGTGCGCCGGTCGCCATCAGTCTTAGCAAGCTAAGACCATGCTGCCCCTCGACTTGCATGTGTTAAGCCTATCGCTAGCGTTCATCCTGAGCCAGGATCAAACTCTTCATTGTCAATATTTTTATTGTACTTTGTTCTGTTTGTCTTGCTCCGAAATGATTCTTGCTTCAGATTTATTAGTGTATCTCTACCTAAGTAAAGGTCGTAATTGACGGTTAGGTCTTCATTTCCCTAAACGTTTGTTACTACACTTCTGTTTGTCAATATCAATTATCTCAAAGATCGCTTATACGTCAAAGTGGCACTGTCTCCAGATTTCCACCCCTAGAACTCCTGACTAAACAGGCTTCCTCGCTTTTGCGGTTGCAAAGGTAATGCTTTTTTCTAAACTACCAAAATAATCCGCAAATTGTCTACCGCTCCTACTCCCGAATACAACCCAGATTGCCTCTCAAAACAACCAGATCTCTCCACGTAAAGCACTATCGCAGACCACAAAACCACACCGCTAGTTTCGTGACCGCAAAGGTACTGCTTTTACACAAACATATCCAAATAGAAGAAGGGATAAGGACGGGCAAATAGATATTACTAGCTTTGTGAAGAGGTGTCCCCCTATATAATAATGGGTAGAGACGAGTTGCCATAAGTCCATGCACTCCACGAAATAGGAGAAGGACGATACACCTATGGCATACACAACTCCCGTCTGACACCACCTTTTCCCCTCCCGAACAACATAAACACAAAAAACCTAATAATCAAACGATTACAAGCAACCCAAAAGCACTCACCACGAGTTACCATAACTCGTCTCGGAGACTTACCATAACTCTTCACAACGACTTACCGTAACTCGTCTGAGCGACTTACCATAACTCGTTAAAGCGAGTTACCACAACTCGTAATCACCTCTTTGGGAGAGCTGGACAACCGACTGACTACAAGCCAAATATAAAACCCTTAGCAAAAGAAAAAAATGAGGGTGTCACATGGTGAGCTAAGCATTACAATTAGATACAAGGGAGCTAATTAAAGCACTATAAGGGGCTTTTCGTACATTTGTAGCCTAATTAAGGGTATCCCCACATTATTATACAGACACGAGGAGACGAATGAATATATCCTACGACCTACTACGAAGCTATGTGTCGACAGACCTTACCCCCGAGGAAGTCGCCGCCGCACTAACCTCTATCGGACTAGAGACCGGTAGTATCGAACAGGTGGAATCCATCCCTGGCGGGCTCAAAGGACTTGTCATCGGGAAGGTCCTCACCTGTGACGTACATGAGAATTCCGATCACCTGCACGTCACGACAGTGGACATCGGAGCTGATGCTCCTCTACAGATTGTCTGTGGCGCACCCAATGTCGCAGCAGGCAAGGGCGTCGTTGTAGCAACCCTAGGTACTATCCTTCACTCGGGTGACGAAACTTTCACCATCAAGAAGAGTAAGATACGAGGCGTGGAGAGCTTCGGGATGCTCTGCAGTGAGGTGGAGATCGGTGTGGGGAAAGACAATAGCGGGATCATACTCCTTGATGCCAATGAAATCACCGTTGGCATGCCTGCAGCTGAGCACTTTGGCGTCACCTCTGACTATGTACTCGAGGTGGACATTACCCCCAACCGAGTAGATGCCACCTCACACTATGGTGTAGCTCGAGACCTAGCCGCTTACCTCTCGGTACAGACAAAGCAGGCCGTCCAAGCAACACGTCCCGAGATATTAGCACGCCCATCAGGAACTTGTCCCGTAGCCGTACAAGTAGACGTTACGAAGGAGTTCTGCCCTCGCTTTGAAGGGGTAGTCATCAGAGGCGTTCGAGTTACAGAGAGCCCAGAGTGGCTTCGTCGTCGACTAGAGACCTTGGGGCTAAAGCCTATCAACAATGTAGTAGACGTCACAAACTTTGTGCTACACGAGTTCGGTCAGCCTCTACACGCCTATGACCTCAATAAAGTGGGGAAGGACGGGCTACGTGTATGCCTAGCAAGAGAGGAGAAGGTAATACTCCTCGACCACAGCGAGGCAAGCCTCACCGGAGATGACCTCATCATCGCCTCTGCTAGCGACCATACTCCGCTCTGCGTGGCAGGTGTCATGGGGGCCCTTAACTCAGGTACGACAGAAGCAACAACTGACATATTCCTAGAGGCGGCCAATTTCAATGCCTCGTCCGTGCGCAAGACGGCACGCCGCCTCGGAGTTAGCAGTGATTCATCCTTCCGCTTCGAGCGTGGCCTTGATCCGAATAATACCGAGTGGGCACTCCTTCGTGCAAGTAAACTCATTCTAGATCTTTGTCCTGGTAGCTATGTCGATGGCGGGGTGTTCGACCACTATCCAGCCGTAGCGAAGCCCTATGAAGTGGAGCTAAGTCTAGACAGGATGACACGTCTACTCGGACTAGAGATTCCAGTAGAAGACGTCAAGCGTATCCTCACTCAGCTGGAAATCGAGATTGTGAAGCAGGAAGGCGACCTCTGGCAACTACGTGTACCTCGCTACCGCATAGATGTAACTCGTGAGGTCGATGTAATCGAAGATATCCTACGCATCTACGGCTACAACCGTGTGGAGCTCAGCGGATACATCCATGCCAACCTCAGTGCGCAGAGTGAGGTAGACAGGGCATACAACCGACGCCTCTTGCTCTCTGAGCAGCTCACGGGTGCAGGCTTCAACGAGCTACTCAACAACTCCCTTTCCTCAGAGAGCTACTACGAAGGGCTTACCTCGTTCCCTAAGGAAAAGCTAGTGCAACTACTCAACCCGCTTAGTGGAGAACTAAACGTCCTACGTCAGACACTCCTCTTCGGCGGGCTATCCACCATCAGCCGTAATCTACGCCGTCAGCAAAAGAGCTTCTACTACTATGAGTGGGGGAATTGCTACACGGCAGACTCCAGCATCCCTGCCTCTACCAAAACGCTTGCGGGCTATCGGGAGACCGAGACCCTCGGTCTGTGGCTCGCAGGGGAACACATACAGAATAGCTGGGCGCACCCTGATGAGACGGTCTCGCCCTTCGAGCTAAAGGCACATGTGCTTCACCTCTTTGACCGACTGGGGATAAGCCCTTCATCCCTAAAGGTTGCTTTCTCTGAAGAAGACATCTTCGCAGGGAAGGCACTCACGTGGACGACGCACGACGGCAAGCAGATCGCTATCCTTGGACGTGTCGCACAGAGTCTCGTGGAGCGCTGGGAAATTGACCTACCCGTTTACTTCGCCTCAATCGACTGGACAGCACTCAGTCGCCTTGCGGAGCGAGTGAAGACCGTCATCAGCGACCTACCGAAGTTCCCCATTGTACGCCGTGACCTCTCGTTGCTCATCGGCAAGGAAGTAACCTTCGCCGAGCTGGCAGAGGTAGCACGCCGAGCAGAGAAGAAACTGCTGAAGGACGTTACCCTCTTCGACGTATACGAAGGGAAGAACTTGCCCGAGGGGAAAAAGAGCTACGCCCTCACCTTCTCCCTGCAGGACACCGAGCGCACGATGAGCGATAAGCAAATCGATGCCATCATGGCAAAGATCCAAACATCGCTCAAGGACACCTTCGGGGCAGAGCTACGATAACGACACGAATTACCAATTGTAACTACGATATTAAACATGGGAAGAGCATTTGAATACCGCAAGGCGCGCAAGATGAAGCGTTGGGGGAATATGGCACGAGTCTTCACGAAACTCGGCAAGGAAATCACCATCGCTGTCAAGGCCGGTGGAGCAGATCCTGAGACCAACCCTCGTCTGCGTGTGCTCATGCAGACTGCGAAGAAGGAGAATATGCCCAAGGAGAACGTCGAGCGTGCCATCAAGAAGGCTACGTCGAAGGATTTCTCTGACTACAAGGAAATGAACTACGAGGGTTACGGTCCCTTTGGCATCGCCATCTTCGTCGAAACAGCCACCGACAACACCACCCGCACCGTGGCCAACGTCCGTAGCTACTTCAATAAGTTCGGGGGCAGTCTCGGCACCTCAGGCAGCCTAGAATTCCTCTTCGACCACAAGTGCATCTTCCACATCACCAAGAAGGAAGGCATGGACCTCGAGGAGCTCGAACTCGAACTCATCGACTACGGCGTAGACGAGCTGGAGGAAGACGACAACGAGATCATCCTCTACGGTGCATTCTCCGCCAACGCCCAGATCCAGTCCTACCTAGAGAGTGCCGGCTACGAGATTACCTCGGCCGAGTTCGTCCGTCTGCCGAACGACACCAAGCCTGTCACCCCCGAGCAGCGTGAGACGCTCACCAAGCTCATCGACAAGCTTGAGGAGGACGAGGACGTGCAGAATGTCTTCACCAATATGCAGGAGGAAGAAGACGAAGCCTAACGCTTTTCTCAAAGAAATCTGCGCCCCCTACTAGCCACGTGCTGGTAGGGGGCGCAATGCATTTAATGAGGATGGCTTTCCTCTCTTGAGGCTGAATTTCACACCATTCACTTCCTTGCTGGGCGGGTGAAACACATGCTAAAAACTAGGCTCATCAATCCTACTTTTTGCAAGGTATATACGGTGCAGTTGCACCCTATATTGGGTGCGTTTGCACCGTATATACCTTGCATTCGCGACCAATATACCTCGCGTTTGCGACCAATATACCTCGCAAATGCGAGGTACATTGGTCGCGAATGGATGCCTTGAGCTTAAAGTTTGAGCCCTTAATTAAAGGCTTTGGGAGGAGGCTTCTCACCAGACTTTTATATGGAGAAAGCCTTCTGTAAGTATTAGGTTTTTCACAAGCGAATCAGCTAGCCTTCCGCTTCCCAGCACGAGCGGAGCAGGGGAAGCGTCTCTGCTAGCTCCGTCATCGAGCGGAAGACGAGGCTTGCACCTTCATCCAAGAGCGCCGTATCGGGTAGCAGCCCCGTATTGACGGCGAGCGTGAAGATACCAGCCCCGACAGCTGAGCGCACACCCATCGGTGCATTCTCTACGACCCAAGCCTCGTGGGCAGAGATACCCCCGAGCTTCAGTCCCATGAGATAAGGCTCGGGATCTGGCTTGCCTTTGCTTACGTCCTTGCCCGTGACCATCAGTTCGGGCGTGAATGTATTGGGGAAGGCAACGTCTAGGCGATCTAGTAGCGAGGCTTGCGAAGAGCCCGTGACGACTAACCGCTTCAAGTCCCGGACACCCTCCAGCACCAGCTCCACATCGGGAAGCGTTGCCCCAGAGTCGTAGGCGACGAAGAGCTCGGTCTTGCGTGCGTAGAGGTGCTTTCGCTCCTCTTCGGTGGCCTTCCTTCCGTACGTTCGCTCGTAAAGGAGATTGATGGTATAGCCTCCTGTCTGCCCCTCGAACCAGTAGACATCCTCCGAGGACATCCGCAGTCCAACCTCACGAGCTGCCTCCGTCCACGAGCGAACATGCGCAGGCATCGAGTCGAAAAGGACACCATCCATATCGAAGAGCACCGCATGCAACGGCTGTACCCCAGCCAGGTGATGCCTCGTGCGGTAGGCGTGTATAGCTTCTTGTATTTTGTTTGGTTGATTCATTTAGTTTGCTTTTACTTCTTCCTCCCAGAGAGCCTATCCACGACCATCGCGATTGCCCCATCACCCGTGACGTTGCACGCCGTACCGAAGCTGTCCATCGCTATGTACAGTGAGATCATCAGTGCGAGCTGAGGGTCGTCGAAGCCCAGTGTCCCCTTCAGGATAGGTAACGCCGCCATGATTGCGCCACCAGGTACGCCAGGAGCTGCCACCATCGTGATGCCCAGCATGAGGATAAACTCCGTGAACAGCGACACATCGTACCCCAATCCCGTCATGACTATCAGCGCAAGGGCGCACGAGACGATCTTCAGCATGCTTCCCGAGAGATGAATCGTAGCGCACAGAGGGATAACAAAGGAGGCGACCTCTTCGCTCACGCCGTTCTTCTGTGCTTGTGCTAGCGTAACGGGTATGGTTGCGGCCGAGGACGCCGTCCCCAAGGCGGTAAAGTAAGCAGGGAGCATCCTCCCGAGGCTACGGAAGGGATTCTTCCCCGCTATCACACCAGCCAGCACATACTGCAACACCAGCAGGAAGACGTGCAGAATGAAAATCACTCCAATTACCTTCGCAAACGACACGAGCGTATCCAGCACCCGTGTGTCTGCTGTCATCCCTAGGAATACGCCGAAGATATACAGCGGCAAAAGCGGTATAATCACGTACTCAATGATGTCGGTGATGATGTTCTTCACGTCTACAATCAGCCCTCGTAGCGTCTCTGCCCTACCCCGTGCCACACCCAGCCCGAGGATAAAGGCAAGGATAAGGGCCGTCGTCACCCCCATCACAGGGGGCATATCGATCGTGAAATAAGGGCTCAGCATAGCCGATGCTCCCTCCATCTGCGTGCTTGACTCTGGAGAAATGAGTCGAGGGAAAACAGCACTTCCCGTCAAGAAGGCCAAGTAACCCGAAAAGACCGTTGAGCCATAAGCAATTGCTACGGTGATGAGGAGCATCCTGCCCGCCTTCATTCCAATACTCCCAATTGCCTCTGCCACGAGTGCGAGGATGACCAGCGGAATAACGAAGCCCAAGAACTGGGCAAAGATGGCATTAAACGTCAGGAAGCATCGTGTAATGAAGCTCGGAATAGTAAGTCCTACCCATGCTGGCATCGCATAGCCCAAGAGCAGAGCAAGGATAATCGCAATAGCTATGCGCCCCAGGAGACTGATCTTAATCCTTTTCATCGGAACTAGTAGTTTTCATTTAGTGTAGTCTTTGTGGCTCTAAGGTAGCTATTTCTACCTATCCCATCCAAGCATTTATAGAAGATCGGCACACATACCCTTCGAGGTATGTGTGCCGATTCTATACTGACCTCTTAGCTCAAGATGCTCGGACTCAGCTCTGGTAGCTCCTTGCGAAGAATATCCTTCAGATGCCGTAGAGTTGCCTGGTCGTAATAGGACATCTTATGTAGATGTAGCTTCGTCAGAATCTCTGAGAAACTGTATCGATTGTAGCTCGGAGATGAGAGCTTCTTCTGCACGACATGCGGGAGGCAGTCGCTGACGATTGGGCAGTTCTCCGCTCGAAGAGGTCCCTCTTGCACCAGTTCATAGAAAAGGATTTGGAAGAAGAAGTAGTCCAGGATATCCTCTTCATGTTCCCAATAGTACAAGAGCAAATCCAGCATTGCATCTATGATACGACTACCCTTCTTAGCGAAGAGGATACTATTTAGAAGTCGCACTCGGTATCCCGTACCCCATCCATAATAAGAGTAGTAGGTACTGCGCCACAGAGCCTTGTCCCTCTCGGCATCGTCACGCTGAAAAGCAAAGAAATCCATCTCTAGGTACTCCCTCGGAAGCTCACCTGAGAGTAGCACCGTTGCATCCAGCCAAACGCCCCCGTACGTATGGAGCAACATCAGGCGAAGAAGGTCAGAAAAGAACGTACGCGTGAAAGCATCATTTCCCCTTAGCTTCTCCCATACAAACTCGGGGACATCAAGGTACTCCCCAATGGTATCATCTGAGAGACGAATCACCTGATACTCCGCACGATAGCGATCGACAGAGGCAAAACACAGCTTCACCACTTCGGGTAAACTATCCTCTGCGATGCCCTGCCCCCAGTATTGCCAAATCACTTTATCTCTTGGCAAGTCTTTCTTGGGAGTTAGCTCATAGTGCGGGAGCCTCCCCTCTTGCCATTTAGCGATGAGGGGTTGCCAGTAGCGAGCCACTCGCTCGTGCTGCTTTATAATGGGTCTCTGGCGAAGGTTAAGCCAAAGGGTCTGGGGAAGCACCCGTTGTAGGGCACGAATGAAGAGAGACGCCATGGGATAGTTAGTTCAGCTGTGTATTGAGATTTCCTTAGCTCTGCCGGCTTTGACGCTTGCGCTCGGTCTCATCGAGGATGATCTTGCGCATGCGCATCGACTGCGGAGTGATCTCGACGTATTCATCTGGGCGAATGTACTCCAGCGCATCCTCTAGACTGAAGACCACGGGCGGAGCAAGCGATACCTTGTCATCGCTACCAGAGGCACGCATGTTCGTTAGCTTCTTGCTCTTACATACATTCACTGCTAGGTCGCCCTCCTTGGTGTGCTCACCGATCACCTGACCGGCATACACCTCCTCTTGTGGCGAGATAAAGAAGCGACCACGGCTCTGTAGATTATTCAGGGCGTAGGCGTAGGCAGTCCCTGTCTCTAGCGCAATGATGGAGCCATTGCTTCTGCGCTCAATATCCCCCTTCCAAGGCTGGTACTCTAGGAAACGATGTGCCAGCACCGCTTCCCCAGCAGAGGCTGTAAGTACATAGTTGTTTAGTCCTATAATCCCTCGAGAAGGAATGGTAAACTCGAGGAAGACACGGTCTCCCTTGGTCTCCATCATCGTCATCTCACCCTTGCGACGTGTGACGATATCGATAATCTTGCTTGCGGACTCCTCGGGTAGATTCACCGTCAGTAGCTCCACGGGTTCATGGCGTACACCATCCACCTCGTGTAGGATCACCTGTGGCTGACCTACCTGTAACTCATAGCCCTCACGACGCATGGTCTCGATGAGGACGGAGAGGTGCAAGACACCTCGACCATACACGATCCAGCTATCGGCAGATTCGGCAGGCTCTACACGCAGGGCAAGGTTCTTGTCCAGCTCACGCATCAGGCGATCATGGATGTGGCGTGAGGTGACGAACTTCCCCTCCCTCCCGTAGAAAGGTGAGTTATTTATCGTGAAAAGCATGCTCATGGTTGGTTCATCCACGGCGATGGTCTCAAGAGCTTCTGGGCAGGAGCTATCGGCAATCGTCTCTCCAATCTCAAAGCCCTCTATGCCGACCAAAGCGCAGATGTCTCCCGAAGAAACACGCTCTACCTTCGTGCGCCCCAGCCCCTCGAAGATATTGACTTCCTTAATGCGCATCTTCGTCGTCGAGCCGTCACGCTTGCAGAGGGCAACCTCTTGACCCTCGCAGAACGTCCCCCGATGCACACGTCCCACAGCTATACGTCCCACATACGAGGAGTAGTCAAGTGAGGTGATGAGCATCTGTGCTGGCCCCTCGATCTGTGTCGGGGCAGGTATATGCTGGATGATGGTGTCGAGTAGGATCGTTATATCCTCTGTCGGGTGATTGTAGTCCGTACTCATCCATCCTTGTTTAGCTGAGCCGTAGATCGTAGGGAAACCCAATTGCTCCTCCGTAGCACCGAGGCTAAACATGAGATCGAAGACCATATCCTCTACCTCGGCAGGACGGCAATTAGGTTTATCGACCTTGTTAATCACCACGATTGGCTTCAAGCCCATCTCAATGGCCTTTTGCAGGACAAATCGGGTCTGAGGCATCGGTCCCTCGAAGGCGTCCACGAGGAGAAGGCACCCATCGGCGAGGTTAAGCACACGCTCTACCTCACCACCGAAGTCAGCGTGGCCTGGCGTATCGATAATGTTGATCTTTACGTCCTTGTAGCGGATACTTACATTCTTGGATAGGATGGTAATCCCTCGTTCACGTTCGAGGTCGTTATTATCGAGGTAGGTATCCACTTCGGCAGCTTTATCATCCCTGAATAGCTTGCCAGCTAGGAGCATTTTATCGACAAGAGTGGTCTTACCATGATCCACATGTGCGATAATCGCTATATTGCGAATGTCTTGCATTTTCTTCTCTAAAAGTCATCTATTTTACGAGCGCAAAGGTAGTCAAATATGCGCACTCCTTTCGCCCAAGCACCCCAACCTTTCCCCCTAGCTTACCCCTACCAGGCCTCGCCTTCCTCCCTGATTGCCTCCCAATAGGTTACGGGGAAACCTCCCTCGAGGTACCCTCGTAACCTCAGATGAGTTTCCCCCGTAACCTCTCGGGAGGTATCGGGGATACCTCCCGAGAGGTAGTGACATCCCCCATCAAGTCAAGGCTTGACAAAGGCTATAAAGAGAACTTAGACAACCAGAGAGAAGAAAAAGCAAAATAACAAACAAAGACCCGAAGGGAATCCAAGAAGACCCAAAGAAGCATCCTCAAATGAGCAAAGTGTTATGATTTGCTTTATTTGCCAGAAAAAGCTACCTTTGCTGGTAAGAAAAAGTATAGAGCCACGGTGTCGATAGGGAAACTCATCGTACAATTATAGAAAACCGAGACAAACCGAGGTACTAATGGCGGGCTATAACGAGAGCCTCGGCTCTCGCTCCCTCACACGCTGAGGGATACAGTAGATTACAAAGGTATCAAGGCGCTCAAATCCTATTCATAGGAGTTTTCGCTTTATCCGCTCGTGGCTCCCCCAATAGGGTAGGTCATGCTTCCTCAGATGAGATGAGAGGCATGACCTGCTTGCTTTTCGCTCCTTTACCACAAAACTGCCACAGGCTTTTGCCCAAGAGGAAGAGACAAGCGAGGTGGATAAGGCTGTATGAGATACCCCATTTACCTCGCACCGCTTTACTCAGCCCCCTGCATCTCTCAAAAGGGCAGGAAACACCGAGCTTATCCCCTAAAATGTAGGGATTTGGGCGTTTCTTTTGTATCTTTGTGCTAAACGATAATATACAGAGGTGTAAAATGAAATTATACTTCATCGGCATCGGTGGGATCGGCATGAGTGCCTTGGTACGTTACTTCCTCAGCAAGGGCGACCAAGTAGCAGGATATGACCTCACCCCTTCCCCCCTTATCGATGCTCTCGTACAAGAGGGAGCAAACGTACACTTTGAGGATGACCCTCAGAGCATCCCTACCGCCTTCCGCTCTCCTGATGTGCTGGTGGTCTATACACCTGCCGTACCCCAAGACCACAAAGAGCTATGCTTCTTCCGAGAGCAAGGGAATAGGGTCATCAAGCGTGCCGAGCTACTGGGCGAACTGACACGTCGCGAGCGGGGTCTCTGTGTCGCAGGGACACATGGCAAGACAACCACCTCGACCCTACTAGCACACCTCCTACGTCAGAGCCACGTAGACTGCCATGCCTTCCTCGGCGGGATCTCCAATAATTACAAGACGAACTTCCTCCTCTCTGAGCATAGCGACTACGCTGTCATAGAGGCGGACGAGTTTGACCGCTCCTTCCATCACCTCTCCCCCTTCATCTCCATCATCACCTCGGCAGACCCCGACCATCTGGATATATACCATACGGCAGAGGCCTATCGGGAGAGCTTCGAGCACTTCTCCTCACTCATCTCCCCTGAGGGAGCATTGGTGATGAAGAAGGGCATCCCCATGACGCCCCGATTGCAACCAGGTACACGCCTCTACACCTATGCACTAGAGGACGAGGAGGCCGACTTTAGGGCGACAGATATCCATGTAGCAGAGGGGAAGCTCTTCTTCACTTGGCATTACCCAGCACTTGAGGGGCGACCAGCAGGACAGCTCCGTGTAGAGCTTGGTGTGCCCCTATTGGTGAATATGGAGAATGCTGTGGCAGCTATGGCCGTAGCCTTCCTCGTAGGAGCAACCGAAGAGGAGCTACAGGCAGGCGTAGCCTCGTTCCGTGGGGTACACCGCCGCTTCGACCGAGTCATCGATACCCCCCAGTGTGTACTTATCGATGACTACGCCCACCATCCACACGAGCTAGCCCCCAGCATTCGCTCGGTGAAAGAGCTTTACCCTGGTAGGCACATCCTCGGCGTCTTCCAGCCACACCTCTACAGCAGGACGCAGGACTTCTATCGGGAATTTGCCGAGGCACTTGACACGCTAGATGAGGTCATCCTGCTGGACATCTATCCTGCCCGAGAGCGTCCCATCCCAGGGGTCACATCCGAGCTAATCGCAGGGGAAATGCATCGGGCGAAGGTGCAAGTCTTGTCCAAGGCTGAGCTACTTCCCTTCCTCAAAGAGCAGGGCAAACTACCCGAAGTGATCCTCATGGCCGGGGCAGGCGACATCGATAGACTTGTCCCCCAGGTAGCAGAGTGGATACGCACCAGACTATGAGGAAGGCACGGCTCATCAAAAACAGCATCATCGGGATACTCGCCCTCGTAACCCTCCTTGCCCTCGTGTACTTCATGCTCAGTACTCCACGAGGAGAGGGCTCCGGGGTGCGCTGTCAGCGTGTGGACATACACATAGAGGCGCGAGGAGGTGGTGAACCGCTCTTCCTCCCTCCAGAAGGGGTGCTGGATGAACTCACCCACCACGGAGTCCTGCTCAAGGGCAAACGACTCGACTCCATCGACCTACGCCGTGTAGAGCGTGTACTACGAGCCGTACCCGTCTATGAGCGTGTCGAGGCCTTCGTCTCTCCCGCTTCGGCATCGGTGCAGATTTGCCTTCGGGAAAAACATCCTCTATTCATCGTGCAGGATCGGAAGGGACAAAGCCACTACGTCACCGAGGGTAGAGGGACAATCCCTGTACGGGTAGGCTTCGCAACCTACCTACCCATTGCCTCAGGAGACCTCGACCTTCCCTACGCCACCACGGCGGTCTATGACCTCGTGGAGACCCTAAGGCGAGACAGCTACTTCGCTGACTACTTCGGGCAGATCTATGTAGACGCCACACAGGGGGTCATCCTCATTCCTCGGGTAGGGACGACTCGTGTTATCATGGGTAAAAGCCCAAACTGGGCAGAGAAACTTCATAAATGGAGGCTCTTTAGCGAAGCTGTACTTCCCAAGCGAGGCTTGAATGCTTTTGCCTACGTAAACCTCGACTACGAAGGGCAGGTAGTAGCACGGGATCGCCACGGCATCCAGGGCTTTGCTCGAGATGAAGACGGAGAGCTGGTACGCCTCGGCAGTGACGAGACCCATCCACAGCCCAGCACAGCTCCTGCTCCGACATCCCCTCGGGAGGTATCCCCAGCACCTCAAGAGAGGCATCCCCGTAACCCCAAGGGAGGTACACCCGTAACCTCACGAGAGGTTTCCCCGAAACCTCCAAGCTCCTCCCCCAAGAAGCCCTCCAAGCCCACGCCTAAGCCTGCCCCCGAGGCACGCCCCAAGCCTAAGAAGGGCACCACCTCCACCCCTGCCCCAGCAAGGGACAGTAAGAAGCCCGAGTCCACGAAGCAAAAAACCAATCAGACAAAGAAGAAATGAACGAACGAAGGGACAGCATCTACGCCGTCATTAACCTCGGTAGCTCCTACCTCTCTGGCCTGCTGGCCTACAAGGGGTCAGATGGGAGAGTAGAGCCCATCACAGCACATCGTATCCCGACGCATGGGTGCATCCGTCAGGGCTGTATCCACAACATCGAGGAGGCGGCACGTCTGATTAGTCTACTCATCGACAGGCTCTCCGAGTCCCTACCCGATGGAGCCTCCATCACAGGGGTCTATGTAGGGCTGGAGTGTAGGTCCATGCATGCAGAGACCTACCTCGCCTCCATACAGCTTGGCGAGGATGGCCGTATCGTGACACAAGATGACCTCAAGGCCCTAGAGGACGAAGTCAACCAAGCCAAATACTCGGGGATGGAGATTCTCTCGGTCACCGACCCTCGCTACCGTGCCGATGGTAAGCGCGAATACACCCCTCGAGGCGTACGTTGTAGGCAGCTGGAGGCTACCTACCAACTCGTCGTAGCTCGGCAGAATATCATCACAAACGTAGAGGAGACCATCACGAAGCGTCTTGGTCTTCGCCTACTCGGCATCATCCCCACCCCTATCGCTGAGGCTGTGGCAACCCTCACCACAGAGGAGAGTGCCTTAGGCTGTGCCTACGTCAATATAGGTGGTGGGACAACCTCTATTGCCATCTATCAGGAGCGGCTCCTCTCGGCTCTTTATATCCTACCTCTCGGGGGGGATAACATTACCCGTGATCTGACCCACCTGAATACCCGCCTCCTAGAGAGCGATGCAGAGCTACTCAAACTGCAGCATGGATCGATGAATACATCCGTCTCCAAGACGCTCCAAATCGAGGCAACCTCCACCACAGGCGGACAATCCAAGACGTTCTCCCAGCTGGACATCAACCGCTACATTGATGCTCGGGTGCGAGAGATCCTGAAGAATGTCATCAGCATCATCGATGAGGCAGGCTTCGGGGCAAATGTCCCCAAGGGGCTCATACTGGCTGGTGGCGTTACCCAGACAGATTATTTCTATGAGACGCTAAGGAAGCTCCGCTTTGAGTTCCGAGAAGCCCGCCTAAGACGCGACGTCTACGCAGAGGGAGTTAGCCCAGAGTTTGTAGAGGAATATGCCTCGGTCATTGCCCTAGCTTGGGGAGCAAAGAAGGAAGGAGTGTCGTATGAAGTCCTTCCTCTGGAGACCCTAATGGAAGAGAGACCTGAGCCAGCCTTCTCCACCATAGAGCCCTCACACCCTTCTCCCTCGACTGCGAGTGGAGAGCGGCTCGAAGGTGGCTACACCTTCCACAACCAAACAGATCCTCTCCCCCAGGAGTATGCGGGTGAAGAGGAAGAAAGTCGCGAGGAAAGCCGTGTGCAACGTCCCTCATGGATCTCTCGGGTGAAGGACCAGCTCACCGAAATCTTTGACACGGGAGAAGATGATTAGCCCACACCACTAATTAAGGATAGAAAACAATGGAACGAGGAAGTCTGGACTTTCAATACAGTGAGACCGAAGCCCCACAACTCATCAAGGTCGTAGGCGTAGGTGGTGGCGGTGGGAATGCCGTAAACAAGATGTGCACGATGGGGACTGTCCCAGGTGTGTCTTTCCTACTTTGTAACACCGATGCTCAGGCTCTCAGCAAGAGTGCCGTCCCCGAGCGCATCGTCATCGGCCCAAGCGTAACACAGGGCTTGGGTGCAGGAAATAAACCCGAGCGAGCCCGAGCAGCCGCCGAGGAGAGCCACGAGGTCATCCAAGAGGCGCTTACCAAGGGCGATACCCGAATGGTCTTCATCACCGCAGGGATGGGGGGTGGCACAGGTACAGGGGCCGCTCCCGTCATCGGTCGTATCGCCATGCAGGCAGGGCTCCTGACTATTGGCATTGTAACGATCCCCTTTCTCTTCGAGGGCAAGAGGAAGATTTTGCAGGCTCTCGATGGGGTGAAGCAGATGAGACAAAGTGTGGACGCCCTCCTTGTCGTCAACAACCAACGCCTCATAGAGATCTATGCGGACTACACGATGGATAACGCCTTCGAGAAGGCTGACGACACCCTCAGCAATGCCGCACGTGGCATCTCTGACATGGTAAATGCTGCGGGGAAGATTAACCTCGACTTCGCCGATGTAGAGACCACACTGAGAGGCGGGGGTGTGGCGGTAATCAACACAGGCTACGGCGAAGGCCCTGGTCGTGTGATGACCGCTATCAATGACGCTCTGAACTCGCCTCTGCTGAACAACAACAGCATCAACCAAGCTCGGCACCTACTCATCAATGTCTACCAGAGTACCGAAGAGCCTCTGACGACGAAGGAGCTAAGCGAACTCTCGGAGTTCACCGAGACCTTCACCAACGATGTGGAGACCATCTTCGGCTATGCCTACCGAGAAGATCTCGGCCCTAAGGTCGCAGTCACGATCCTAGCCTCGGGCTTTGACTTCGAGGAAGAAGACTTTCGTCCTGGCATTTCCAAGCCTCAAGACCCTCTCGAGCGTATCCACAGAGAGGGAAGGCGAAATGCAGAGGACGATCTCATTCGTCGCACCTATGGTGACTCTGCCCTTATCCGTCCTAAGGTCGAACCGATAGCACTACTCATCGACGAGCTTGACGATGAAGAGCTACTGCTTCTGCTCGAGGAGACACCCTCTATCCAGCGTAACAGCCAGCTGTTCTATACCAAGCGTGCCGAGCGGTCATCACAGCGCACGGTCCGCATAGCCCCCCTTGGCTCTAGACAACCCTCCGAGGGGAATCACCTCAGCTCGAAGGCAGACAGATTCTCCCCCAATAGCTCTTCCAGCTTCTCCTCTCCCTCCCCACAGAGGCCTCAGCCTTCTCCAGAGCCAGTATCTCCTGCCTATGTACCCAATGGCACAGAGACAGGGGAAGAGCCTAACGATGAGGAATCGAAGGCAGAGGTCATCCACTTCTCTAACTTCTAAGGACAAGAGGCTCCAAAAAACGAATGACTATAGCCGTAGACTTTGATGGCACGATTGTACGCCATCGCTATCCAAAGATCGGGGAGGAAATCCCCTTCGCTACCGATACGCTCCGCATGCTCATCAGCGAGCGTCATCGACTGATCCTGTGGACTGTCCGTGAGGGTAGGCTACTGGATGAGGCTATCGAGTGGTGCAAGGCTCGTGGCGTAGAGTTCTACGCTGTTAATCGAGACTTCCCAGAGGAGGACGCGACGGGCTCAGGCTTCTCACGTAAGATCAAGGCCGACCTCTTCATCGACGATCGCAACTTCGGTGGCTTGCCCGACTGGGGGACGATCTATCACCGCATACGTGCAGGTAAAGCTCTTGAGAGCGATTGGTCACACCTGGCCTATGAGGATGATGAAGAGGGCGAACGGAAGGGTTTTCTCTCTCGGCTTTTTGGCAAGCGTTAGCAGATGCTTGTGTGGTCTTCTTTTCTTTGACTTCCCTATATCAATATTCTATTCTATGACATCGAGAATGCTGGCCATCCTTGGCTTCTCTTTGCTTCCCCTTGTCGCTTGTCGTGAGACAAAGACCACAACGAAAGTAAATGCAACGCCCATTCACCGCACGGACTCCACCACCGTACAGGGTAGCGACACCACACTCGTAGGGAAGCGTCTGTACCTAGAGTTTGAGTCTAATATCTCCGTCGTGGAGTATCTCTCGGACCAACATCTCTTCTGGCTCTCTCGTGACTCCATTCATGGCACAAAGGAGGGAAAAGACTTCTACAACTCGCTACACATCGAGCCCCATGTCTTCTTTGTGAATTGGGTGGAGCGTGATGGTACGACAGTGAGCCAGGTACTCGATCTAAGGGCACGCACCTGCCAAGCCTTCTTGACGTCGAATATCTATTCGCCCAACAAGGACAAACGAGTCACAGTCGTCCTCTCAGGCAAGATCTCTCGTATCGAGGACAGTACACATATCCTCTTCGAGTAGCCCTATCCCCAAACGTTTACCGCCCCAGCTCCTCTCGAGGAACTGGGGCGGTAAACGTTTGGAGCTTATGGGGAAGTGGGGACTACACCTCACAGCTTCTAGGGAGAAGCCACCGAGTACTTACCCCTTACATCTACTGACCAAATAGCTCGTGGAGTGCATCGAAGCGACGGAGTGCATCATCGCCATGCTTGGCAAAGCCACTGCGCACCTTCTCGAGGCTTTTGCGCTGACCGAGCTTCGTCTTTGAGTAGAACTTATCCGCATAGCAAATGAGCTTCTCCTCAAGGCTCTGTGGCGTATAAATCCCCGGAGGTAGACGAATCCCTCTCACGCGTATCTCCTCATCCGTCAGCCCACTCCCAGTGTGACGCTCCGCCACGAATGCATGGCGAGGCAACCCTAGTTCTCTTAGTAGCTGCGCCCCAAGGTAGCCATGCAAAATATAAGGCGCATCACCTACACAGTATATATCTGGAGCATTGGTTTTGAATATCCCGATATCATGAAGCATCGCAGCCTCAGCTATGAACGCTCGGTCAAGCTCCATCTCAGGGTGTCGGTCTGCTAGCTCAAGGGCCAGCCCTGTGACATCCTCACTGTGCATACGCAGGACACGCTCTATATCACTCCCCTCGGGATAATAGCGATGGATAAGCTCTAGTGGATTCATCGTTCCTTCTTCTTGGGAGAGGGAGCAGGTGCAGTCTCTTGTGGCTCCTCCTTTTCGCCACCGAAAAGCAATGTCTTGGCCACACGAATATCCTCGACAGCATGAATAAGCTTGGGGTAGAGCATGGAGCGCTGACGTACACTCGGAGGTGCTGAGTTGGAGGAATTGTAAGGTGGAGTGGGGAATATTCCTTCAAAGAGCAAACAGCCATAGCCCATCAGGTAAACACCCACCAGTAGCCCAAGGAGTAGGCCGAGGAGCTTATCTATCACCCAGAGGAATGTTCCTTTGGTGAGAGACGAAAACCACTTGCCCAAGGAGCGAATCACGAAATACACTATCGTGAACGAGACCAGCGGTATGAGGAAACCCCATCCGCCAAGGGGGTGCCCCACAAAGCCTTCGATGAGGCTCTCGATCCAAGGTGTGATACGCCACGACTCACGGAATGCAATGACGAGAGCAGCTACCTGCACCACTCGGTACACCGCACCCCCGAAAAGACCTCCTAGGGTGAAGAGTAGCACGACACCGCCCAGGAATATATCTAGTTGGTTCATCTTGTTTCCTTACCTAATTACAGAGCTCAAAGGTACTTCTTATCTACCACATACACAAGGATGTAGAGGCCTCCAAAACCTCCTGCTCACGAGTTATGGTAAGTCGTCACAACGAGTTACCATAACTCTCTGTGGCGACTTACCACAACTCTTTAAAACGAATTACCATAAGTCATCGCGACGACTTATGGTAACTCGACGAGAGGATTTGTAAGACATTGATATTCAGTGGCGTTTAAGAGGAAGTTTGTTTCTACCCATACGGCTATCCACTGAGTCTGCTAGGGGTGCTAAGAGGTTGGGGGCAGCGGGTGGAGAAACCTAGGGCAACGCCCTGTGGCGACAAGCAAGAGGGAATAGGTGGTTTTGGTTAGTCTATATCTCTCAATAGACCGAGTAATCTAGAAGGCTAGATCTGCTAGCCTCCCAGAAGGAGCAATGGGCACTAGGGGATGTAACCAGTGGGGCGTAGGCTCTACTAGAGACTACTCATCGGCAACGTGGGCAGCGTAGGTACGCCAGCGATCCAACAGGGCAGAGAGATCGGAGGGGAGCTCGCTGTCAAAGAGAAGCTCTTCCCCAGTCTCGGGGTGGACGAAGCCTAAGGTCTTGGCATGAAGTGCTTGACGAGGGCAGAGGGCAAAACAGTTTTGGACGAACTGCTTATAGCGAGAGAACTGATTTCCCCAGAGTATCTTGTCGCCCCCATAGCGCACATCAGCGAAGAGGGGATGCCCGATATGCTTCATGTGAGCACGTATCTGATGGGTGCGCCCCGTCTCTAGCCTACACTCCACCCAGCTGACATAGGCGAGCTCTTCGAGTACTTCGTAGTGGGTCACAGCGTGCTTGCCCCACTCACTTCCCTCGGGATAGACGGCCATCTGTAGGCGGTCTCGTTCGTCTCGCCCAATGTTGCCTATAATGGTACCTTGAGGCTCTGTAAAGCGTCCCCATACCAATGCACGATAGGAGCGATGGGTCGTCTTTTCAAAGAATTGGCGAGCCAGATGTGTCTTGGTCTCTGGTCGTTTGGCTACGACAAGTAGCCCACTCGTATCCTTATCTATACGATGCACAAGCCCTACACGAGGGTCTGCAGGATCATAGTGAGGATCGTCCTTGAGGTAATAAGCAAGGGCATTGACGAGCGTACCAGAGTAATTCCCATGCCCAGGGTGAACGACCAGCCCAGCTGGCTTATTCACCACGAGCAGGTATGGGTCTTCGTAAACAATCTCCAGTGGGATGTCCTCGGGAACGATTTCGAGGGTGTGCTTAGGGCGTCGTAGCTGGAGTGTGACAACATCCTGTGGTTTGATGCGGTAATTGGCCTTGACAGCTACTCCATTGACGAAGACGTAGCCACCATCCAACGCCTGCTGGATGCGGCTACGTGAAGAGCCTGTCATGCGTGAGGCGAGGAACTTGTCTACCCTCAGCAGTGCTTGCCCCTTATCGGCAATGACACGATAGTGCTCATAGAGCGGTGAGCTATCGGCATGCTGTATATAGGATATAGCTTCCTCTGGGGAGAGAACTTCTACACCAAGGTCTTCCTCTGACCCGAGCAGGTCCTCTTCGTCAGCCCATACCTCCCCCTCGTCGAAGAGCTCGACACTCATCTCGCTACCACCAGTCATTGCTGACGCTACTGTCTCGCTTCTGCTGGTTAGGGTTAGGGGGAAGCATCGTGCTATCCATCCGTCCCTCTTGTCCGTAGCCCTCTATTAAGCGATCCAACCCGAGCGTATCTACCTTCTGACCAGAGACCAATAGGATGAGCTTGGTGTCGATAGAGACTTGTGCCCCAGGCTCTACACTACGTCCATCTGGGGTTTGTAGTCCTACGACAGAGCCGATATACCCACCGGGGACGACACGTTGCTCGACAGACTCAAAGCCAAGCCCCCGTAGTAGGGCAAGGATCTGTCGGGCAGATTGATCCTTATAGATAGGGATAGTCTGCTTACGAGGTGAAAAGCCATTGATGGAGATGAAGAGGATACGTCCTGCCTTCACTCTGCTACCAGGGGAAGGGACGACGTCACGTATCGTCCCCGGACGAGCTGTCTTGGAGAACGTAGAGTCGTTAATCTCAAAGTCCAGATCCGCTTCCTTGAGGATGGCTCGTGCCTCCTCGAGTGTCTTACCACGCAGGTCTGGCACAACAATAGAATTCCCATGCTTCGTATAGAGATCTAGCCCGAAGGTCAGTAGTAGGATGAAGACAATAGAGATAAGCACCATCACAAGTACGTGTGTGAGGAGCGAGTCTTTGCGGAAGAGCTTCTTCTTGAGGTTGGTCATAGCTCGATCGGTTTATTAGAGACGTCCAGCATTGATGAAGTGTACAACACTCTCGGGGAGATTCGGCTGGGAGAGATCAGCACTTGTGCCTTCCCATTCCTTGATTCCGTGGTGGATATAGATAATCTTATCCCCGATGGCATGGACAGAATTCATGTCATGCGTATTGACGATGGTGGTGATATTATACTCCTTGGTGATCTCGTAAATGAGTTGGTCGATCACCGTAGAGGTCTTGGGGTCGAGCCCAGAGTTTGGCTCATCGCAGAAGAGGTACTTTGGATTAAGAGCTATGGCTCGTGCGATGGCAGTACGCTTCATCATCCCACCACTTATCTCGGCAGGGTACTTATCCGCTGCATCGGCAAGGCCGACACGATCTAGTAGCTCAAGGGCTCGATGATGCGACTTATCGTAGGGGGCAGATGAGAACATCTCCATCGGAAAGAGTACGTTCTCTATGACCGTCATGCTATCGAAAAGTGCTGAGCCCTGGAAGAGCATCCCCATCTCACGTCTGAGGCGAAGTAGCTCGGGTTTCTCCATCTGGGTGATATCTCGTCCATCGAAGAGTATCTCGCCTTTATCGGGCTGAATAAGACCAATCATACACTTAACGAAGACAGACTTCCCTGCACCACTTCGTCCAATGATTAGGTTGGTCTTGCCTGCCTCAAAGGTGGCATCTATGCCCTTGATGACCTCTTTGCCTGCGAACTCCTTATAGAGTGACTTGACTTGTATCATAGGTAGTAGTTGGCGAAGAGTTAGGTAAGCATGAGGTTTGTCAGCACGAGGTCAAAGAAGAGGATGAGCACGCTGCTATTGACCACAGCCTTCGTGCTAGACGAGCCGACTTGTAGCGCACCACCCTTCACACAGTACCCGTAGTACGAGGCCACCGATGAGATGATGAAGGCGTAGACCAGAGACTTGACGATTGAGTGACCCACATACGAAGGTGTGAAGTAGAGTTGCAGACCATAGATGTAGTCTTGATGGGAGAGACTCTGTGCAAAGTCACACGCTACGTACCCACCATATATCCCAGTAGCCATAGAGAAGATAGACAGTACAGGGATGAAACTCATGAAGCCAACGATCTTGGGGAGGATAAGGAAATTAGCAGAGTTTACCCCCATGATCTCCATCGCATCTATTTGCTCTGTCACACGCATTGTCCCCAGCTCGGAGGCAATACTTGAGCCAACTTTCCCCGAGAGGATGAGGCACATCACCGTCGAGGAGAACTCTAGGATCATGATCTCACGTGAGGAATAACCGATGGTGAAGCGTGGGATAAGGGGACTCGTCATGTTGATCGAAAGCTGGATCGTGATGACGGCACCGATGAAGAAGGAGATGATGAAGACAATCCACATCGACCCTACGCCTAGGCTGTAGACCTCTCTGAGGACAGATCGATGAAACATACGCCAGCGCATCGGTAGCGTGAAGACGCGTCCCATGAGCTGTGTGTACTCACCTATGCTGACTAAGAACTTTGATTGCATCTATTGGATATATTGGGGCAGCTTGACTAGCGTAGATCCACTACTTCGCAGCCAGGATAGCTGTCAGCACTCAGAGTGAAGAAGCTCTGAGGGTACGCTGCTCTGCGCTTAATCTGCGGGATGTTAGCGATGAGACGCCCACCATCCTTGGCTAAGAAAATAAGCTGGCTTGGCAGGCCACTCCCTTGATTGAATGTGGCATCAACATGCTTGACATTGCTCTTCTGCTGTGGGGTAAAACGCACCACTTCCTGCGAGGAGGTGACGGAGAGCGACTGAGGAGCAAAGCCCTTAGCACGTGAGCGGAGGAAGTACAATGGGTTAATCAACATCAGCTCGTCCGCCGATGGGCGAGAGATGGTGAAGGTTGCCTCGGAGCTATCGTAGTAGCTGAGTGTCCCCCCCTGGTACACTGCCGTGAGGGTACCCATCTCTAGTCGGAAGGCATCTCCCTGTAGATACATCATTCCTTTCTCGGTTGGCCCCATCTTACCTGACTTGTCTCCCATCGTGGAGGAGAACTCTACGATGGTTGCTCCTGATGAGTAAAGAGCCTTCTCGGCACGCTCAAGCATCTGTGGGATATTCCCCTTGCTCTGCGCCTGACCTGTGAGGCTCACGAGGCAGAGAGCAAGCATCAAAACTATATGTCTCATATTGCTTCCAAAGATAAGTGTAAATATTGGTAACTTCTCCCGACCTCCCTTGGCTAGAGTCGCTGGAGTAGCTCCTCGAGGCTAATCTGGTCCTTGATGAACACCTCTCGGGGTTTACTGCCCTCCTGTGGGCCGACGATACCTGCACCCTCGAGCTGGTCCATCAGTCGTCCTGCACGGTTGTAGCCGATGTTGAACTTGCGCTGGATGTTGGACGTCGATCCCACCTGTGTCTGTACGACCATACGAGCGACCTCATCGAAGAGGCTGTCCTTCTCGTTGGGGTTGAAGGTCTTTGCACCGCCATCCTCTCCCTCGGGGACATATTCAGGTAGGATGAGGGCACTCCCTGTACTCTCCTGATGTGCTATGTGTGAGACAATGGCCTCAGTCTCGGGGGTATCCATGAAGGCACACTGTACACGTACCATCTCCTTGCCCTGATAGAAGAGCATGTCCCCACGCCCAATGAGCTGGTTGGCTCCAGGGGAATCTAGCACCGTGCGTGAGTCCACCATCGAGAAGACCTTGAAGGCAATACGGGCGGGGAAGTTCGCCTTGATAAGCCCTGTAATAACGTCTGTCGAAGGACGCTGTGTGGCGATGACCATGTGGATGCCTGCGGCACGAGCCTTCTGAGCTAGACGGGCAATGGGTTGCTCGACCTCCTTGCCTACCGTCATCATCAGATCGGCGAACTCATCCACAATCAGCACGATATAGGGCAAGATCTCATGCCCGTCAATACGCCGTAGCTCTCCCGAGCGCACCTGCTCATTATACTCCTTGATGTTTCGGACGGCACGCCCTGCATGCTGTAGGAGGTGGTAGCGGTTGTCCATCTCGATGCACAGCGAATTGAGTGTCGCCACGACCCTGCTCATATCGGTGATGATCGCCTTGTCCGAATCGGGAAGTTTCGCCAGGAAGTGCTTCTCAATTTCCTCGTAGATAGAGAACTCCAGCATCTTAGGGTCTACCATGACGAACTTGAGTTCCTCGGGGCGTTTGCTGTAGAGCAGCGATGTAATCAGTGCATTTAGCCCAACGCTCTTCCCCTGCCCAGTTGCCCCAGCAATCAAGAGGTGAGGCATCTTCGTTAGGTCGAAGATGAAGGGCTCGTTGGTGATGGTTTTCCCGATACCGATGGGGAGCTCCATCTTCTCCTGTTGCTCCTTAAACTTCCTTGACGCAAGGATGCTACGCATGGAGACGGTCTGGGGCAAGGAGTTTGGCACCTCTATGCCAATCGTCCCTTGACCAGGCATAGGGGCGATGATACGCACCCCCTCACTCTTGAGGCTCATGGCTATGTCATCCTCCATCGTCTTGATACGGGAGACCTTGATCCCCGAGTCGGGGACAACCTCGTAGAGGGTCACTGTGGGCCCTACGGTTGCCTTCATCGGTGTCACACGCATCTTGAAGCTGGCTAGCGTGTCGATGATGCGCTGTTTGTTGAGCTCGATCTCCTGCATATCAATCTCCGAGCTACCCTGCTCGTAGTCACGAAGGAGTTCGGTAGAGGGCTTCTGATATAGAGCCAGCAGGACACCTGGGTTCGTAGGCTCTGGGGAGAGGTGGTTATCCTCCACGAGGTCGTCCTGTGGTGCTTGCTCCACGATCATCTGGAGCTCATCACCCTCATCCCCATGCTCTGGGTAGCTGTATCGTGTCTGTGAAGTAGGCTGGATAAAGGGTTCCTCTTCTTCATCTCTTAGGTTCCCATCCTCCTTGAGTTCGTCTCGCCAAGCATCCTCATCCTGCAGGGCGTTTGCATCCTCTTCCTCACCTACCTCATACTCCGTTTCTCTCTTTCTCTTAAAGAGAGCCTCGATACGCTCTAGGAAGGAAGGCTTCTTAAACTGAGGCTTTGTGAGCGAGGGCGACTGCACTGTCCTCAGGACACGGTCGTTACACAGCACAGCGAAGATGAGCAAGCTAAAGCCTAGTATCACGACAAGTCCAGCCGAGCCGACACTATCCTGTATATAATGATAGAGGCGCCCCCCCTGGGCACCTCCCCATACAAGGAAGGTATCTGATGGGAAGGCATGCTGGAGCGCAGACATAGCGATGGCCGTCCAGAGGCTCAGGAAGCCCAGAAGCAGGAATCGTGAGATATACCTTAGGATGCGCTCCCCTGGACGCCAGATGAGATGATAGATGAAATAGAGGGCATAGGCAAAGAGGAAGAAAATCCCCCAGCCGAGGAGACGATTGAAGAGGTAATCGGCGAGCCTCGCTCCAGGTATCCCGAAGAGGTTCACCGTGCTCCGACTACTCTCCTCCAGTACTTCGCCCTCTGCTAGCGGAGCGATGAGGCTCTGGTCACTCCCCTTGGAGAGGAGGAAGGTCAAGACAGAGAAGAGGGCAACGGTCATGAAGGCAAGCAGGCAAAGTCCGAGGACGACGGGGATGCGCCTATTCCGATAATTGGTACTGACGTGCCCGAAGAACCCCGAGATACTTCTTGAAATCCACGCGAAGACCTCTCCTTCGCTTCTGGAGCTTCGCCCTGCACTCTTCCCTCGAGAGCTGGTGCCACGTCCTGATGCTTGCTTTGTTGGGTTACCCATTGATATGTTTTGCCTCTATCTTCTCTAAATGTATCAGTGCAACGTGTTTAAGTCCTGCATGCCTCTAGCTACAACTTCGCACACGCTACCAGCTTACAAAATTAACGAAACCCGCTCATTCGTAGAAATACACTGATGCTATGCTCTGGCAAGCCATACCCCTATCCAGACTCTTAGCTATCGCACATTCTCCCATCCCCCTACATACCATCTACATCCTAAGGGAGCTAGGCACACCAAACGTCTTCATGCTCTACGCTCCTCTCCTGGGCTACTGCGACCATTTTCGCTCCTCACCTAACCCTTCGCTGGAGGTACCCCCGTAACCCCTCCGGAGGTATCCCCGTAACCTCCGAGCAGTTTTCCTCAGTACCTCTCCAGAGTTTCCCTCGATACCTCCATGAGGGTAGCGAAGGAGGGTGAGGCAAAGGAATGACCTTTCTCCCTCCGAAATAGTGGTCGAAAAAGAGTATATTTGTGCTGTACGATTGACTCCTCGTTGCCTCGAGACCGCATGGGCGAAGCTCCTAGGGGCAGTCGTCTCTGTGTGCTCTAGGGGCTAGCACCCTCTGAGGACAAAAGATAGACTCTAACAACTATAAATACATACAACGTGATGGAAAAGGTAGATGTCCTGCTCGGCCTGCAGTGGGGCGACGAAGGTAAGGGAAAGATCGTGGACGTCCTGACGCCTGCCTATGACCTCATCGCCCGCTTCCAGGGTGGACCCAATGCGGGACATACGCTGGAGTTTGAGGGCAACAAGTACATCCTTCGCTCCATACCCTCGGGGATCTTCCAGGGGGATAAGGTCAATGTGATCGGTAGTGGCGTCGTCCTCGATCCTATCCTATTCCGTGAGGAGGCAGAGTCGCTCTCCCGTAGCGGGCATGACCTGAAGGGACGACTCGTAATCTCTCGTAAGGCACATCTGATCCTACCGACACATCGCCTCATAGATGCGGCACAAGAGGCCATGAAGGGCGATGCTAAGGTCGGGACGACAGGCAAGGGAATAGGCCCGACCTATACCGACAAAGTCGCCCGCACCGGCCTGCGTGTCGGAGATACGGAACACGACTTCCCTAAGAAATATCAAGAGGCCAAGCAGCGTCACCTTACCCTGCTTCGTGCCTACGACTATCCCACAGACGGGCTGGAGGCTCTGGAGCGCGAGTGGCTCGAGTCTATCGAGTATCTCCGTCAGTACTCCTTCGTAGATAGTGAGCAGTACCTAGGCCGTGCCCTACGTGAGGGTCGCCGTGTGCTCGCCGAGGGGGCTCAGGGCTCGATGCTGGACATTGACTTCGGCTCCTATCCCTTCGTTACCTCTAGCAACACGATCGCTGCTGGCTGCTGTACCGGACTGGGGATTGCCCCACGAAGTATCGGCGAGGTCTATGGGATCTTCAAGGCCTATTGTACTCGTGTCGGCTCAGGGCCTTTCCCGACAGAGCTGGAGGACGAGACAGGCGAACGCCTCTGCACCCTCGGGCATGAGTTCGGATCGGTCACGGGGCGTCGTAGACGCTGCGGCTGGCTCGACCTCGTAGCACTTCGCTATACCATCATGCTGAGCGGAGTGACGAGACTGATCATGATGAAGAGTGATGTCCTCGACACCTTTGACACGATACGTATCTGCACACGCTACCGTATCCATGGCACAGAGACCGAGGATCTACCCTACGAACTAGCAGGGGATGTCGAGCCCATCTATGAGGAGCTCTCTGGCTGGCGATGCGATACCTCTCGTATGACCTCTGCCGAGGAATTCCCACAGGAGCTACGTGACTACATCGCCTTCATTGAGCGGGCAGTCGGTGTGCCCATTGCAGTAGTATCAGTAGGCCCTGACCGAGAGCAAACCATCACACTGCACCCCTCTCTCTTGCCTCACTAAGCCCCACGATGACCTATCAGGAGGCACTGCACTTCCTCTATACGGCTACCCCAGTCTTCCAGCGAGATGGCGGTAGTGCCTACAAGCCAGGGCTAGAGACAACCCGAGCCCTCGATGCCTACTACCAGCACCCACACACCGCCTATAAGACGATCCACGTGGCAGGGACGAATGGCAAGGGCTCTACCTCACACAGCCTAGCCAGTATCCTCATGGCCTCTGGCTACCATGTAGGGCTATTTACCTCACCCCACTTGGTGGACTTCAGGGAGCGTATCCGTGTAGACGGAGAGGTGGTGAGCGAGGAGTTTGTCATCAGCTTTGTAGAGGAAGTACGTCCCCTTGTCGAGCAATACCGCCCCTCGTTCTTCGAGCTAACTACCCTCATGGCACTCGTGTACTTCCGCGAGGCTCACGTCGATGTCGCTGTGATAGAAGTGGGCATGGGGGGCAGACTTGATAGTACCAACATCATCCAGCCTCTACTCTCCATCATCACGGGGATCAGCCTAGACCATACGCAGTACCTCGGGGATACCCTCACCGAGATAGCCGGGGAGAAGGCTGGGATCATCAAGGCTAAGACCCCTGTGGTCATCGGGCATGCCGAGGAGTCAGAGGTACGCCAAGTCTTCGTACAGAGGGCTCAGGAGCTATGTGCACCTATTGCCTTTGCCGATGAGGAGGTCATAGTCTCCACTGCAGAGCCTCAGCCCCACGGACAGCTCTTCACCCTCGATCCATCCTCACCTATCCTTACCTCACCTCATAGGTTGCTTTCTACCCCCTCGCTATTCTTCGGTTTGCAGGGAGGTGTCCAGCGACTGAACCTAAGGACGATCCTCACGGCTACTCGTATCTTGACCTCCGTGGGGCTCGAAGTCTCGGAGGAGGCTCTACGGGCAGGCCTTCGGGATGTAGCCCAGAGGACAGGGCTAAGAGGACGTTGGGAGATCGTGGAGAGAGACCCGTTACTTATATGTGACACGGGACACAACGAGGAGGGCATTCGCTACGTCACCGAGGGGCTACGAGCTCTAGAGCGTCCACTGAGGATCATCTTCGGCATGGTCAGCGACAAGGATATAACCTCCGCCCTCTCCGCCCTACCACCCGAGGCGACCTACTACTTCACCGAGGCCTCTGTCCCTAGGGCAATGCCTGCAGGGGAGCTCCTTCGTCTAGCTACGGAGTGCGGTCTGAAGGGATGGGCATTTCCCACTCTAGCCTCCGCGCTAGAGACGGCGAAGGCGGAGCAAGCCTCTCAGGATGTCCTCTTCGTAGGGGGGAGTAACTTCCTCGTGGCAGATCTATTGGAATATCAATCAACTCACAAATTATAATCTCTATGGAACAACTACGTAGCTCCCTCCGAGACAAACCCGCAGCTCGCTGGGGAGCACTAGCACTGGTCTCACTGACGATGTTCTTTGCCTACATGTTCGTTGACGTGCTTTCGCCCGTCAAGATACTTGTAGAGAAGGAGCTCGGGTGGGACTCTACGGTCTTCGGACTTTACGGGGGGAGTGAATTCTTCCTTAACGTATTCGTTGGCTTCCTGATCCTAGCAGGCATCATCCTAGATAAGATGGGAGTCCGCTTCACGGCTCTACTGTCGGGATCCCTGATGGTCATAGGGGCAGGGCTCAAGGTTTATGCTCTTAGTGCCACCTTCCGTAACGGGGGAATAGGCTATGAGACGATTAGTGGCCTCACCGGAGGTATCAAGAATGTCTTCGGGTGGGAGCTACCACCGACGGCGATGCTTGCTAGCTTGGGCTTCATGATCTTTGGTTGTGGTACTGAGATGGCAGGTGTAACGGTGTCCCGAGCCATTGTCAAGTGGTTCAAGGGTAAGGAAATGGCGCTAGCCATGGGTATAGAGATGGCGCTAGCTCGCTTCGGGGTCTTCATGATCTTCCGTATCTCTCCTTGGCTATCCGAGAAGTTTGAGACGGTACAGGCTCCAGTGATCTTCTGTGCGCTCCTGCTGTGCATTGGCCTGCTCCTCTACGTCGTGTATTGGTTCATGGATCGTGCACTTGATAATGAACTCGGAGACGAGGAAGTAGAGGAAGAGGAACCCTTTAAGTTCAGTGACCTGGGTAAGGTCTTTGGTAAGGGTATCTTCTGGATCATCGCCCTCCTGTGTGTACTTTACTACTCTGCCATCTTCCCCTTCCAGAAGTTTGCCACCGAGATGCTCCACTATAAGGTGGGCTTCGAGCTAAAGGAAGCTTCGGACATCTTCAGCTACTTCCCTATCGGGGCTATGATTGTTACCCCCTTCTTGGGTTACTTCCTCGATCGCAAGGGTAAAGGGGCTACCATGCTCATCCTTGGCTCGATCCTGATGATCGTCTGCCACATGACCTTTGCGCTGTATCCCTTTGTGAGTGGTAGCTCGTCTAGTACAGCCGTGGCCTTCTCTGCGATTATACTCCTCGGGATCTCCTTCTCACTCGTGCCCGCTACGCTATGGCCTTCCGTGCCCAAGCTTATAGATAATAAGGTACTGGGGTCTGCCTACTCAGCCATCTTCTGGATACAGAATGTCGGTCTGATGTCTGTGCCCATCATCGTGGGTAGCGTGCTGGACAGCGTGAACAAGAATGTGCCCGAAGGTCAGGTGAAGGACTACACGCTGGCGATGCTCATCTTCGCTAGCTTCGGTGTAGCAGCCTTCGTGCTAAGTGCCTTCCTAAAGATTGTAGACAAGAAGAAGGGGTATGGGCTAGAGCTCCCCAACGTCAAGAAGTAATCTACTTCTCTGTCTGCATCTATTCTGCCCAAGAGTCAAACAGACTATTCGGTCGTAACTATATTGGGGAAGTCTCAGCTGAGACTTCCCCAATATAGTTACTGGTAGTCTGGAGTATACAGACTAGGGGTATACGGAAACACGCCTCACGATCCGAGGATCATGAGGCGTGTTTACTGTCTGTGTTTAGGGCAATTTTCCGTGCCCTAAATGAAACTCTTCGCGTGAGAGCTTTGCTTACTTTGTAGCAGCTTCTACGGCAGCCTGAGCCTGAGTAGCAGCTGAGTCTAGAGTAGCAGCAGCTGAATCAACAGTTGCAACAACTTCTTCAACGACTGGAGCTACAACAGCAGCAGAATCAACAGCTGTTGAGTCAGCAGCCTTGTTTTCGCTGTTACCACCACAAGAAGCAAGTGTAGCTACAGCTACAACTGCGAAGGCGAAAAACTTCTTCATCTTTCTTTCTTACGTTTAATTGGTTATAAATTTCGAATTCGCTATTTAATAACACCGCAAAGATACACCAACTTTTCGATTCACCAAACAAGGGTATCGACCAGCTCATGCTACGTACACCGAAGTGACCTTAGAATTAAAGCTACCTCGACGTATGCCCAAATCTCCATTAGGTAGGTAAGGGTCTTTCGGTATTAGTGAGGAGCGAAGGCACGCTTGCCTATATTCCTCACGGTGGAGTATAGCGGACTCGAACCGCTCACCTCGACACTGCCAGTGTCGCGCTCTAGCCAGATGAGCTAATACCCCATAACATCTCATTCAACCTGAGGTGCCACTTGCCCTCATTTGCGGACAAAGGTACAAATATTTCTTTATACCACACTATGGTTCAGCACAAAGGACTCCTACCTGTCCTCCCTTTATTTGTATTGCCTCTCTCCCTACCCTACCCACTCCATGGCTCGACATAGGGTCGTAAGAGAGACCTCCTAAAAGCTCTAGAAGAAGCCCCCCAAGGGGTACCGAGGGAAACTCTAAAGAGGTATCGGGGGAAACTCCTCGGAGGTTACGAGGATACCTCTCTCGAGGTACCGAGGAAACCCTTACGGGCGCACAGAGGGAGGCATCAGAGCCTCCAGCTCAACCTCCCCTACCTTATTCCAATATATTTAACGGGAAGTTTTGCCAAGTCCTTCGCTTGGATTAGTTGGGGTACTTGGGTACGACTCCGCCAGCCATTGTCGGTAGATCGCCAGCGTCTCTTGAGTCAAATGAGTAAGGTTCTTAGGCGTAATGGGAAGGAGTAGGCATTCCGAGGGTAGGGCTGGAAGCAGTCCCCCTACTTCCCCTACAAGTCGCAGATAGCGTGCGACCTCTCCTGGGCTTTGAAAGCCTCGAATGCGAAACCCTCTTAGCGAAGAGCTCTCCCAAGGCGCGACCTCGAGTGGTCGTTGTGTGAAGTACTGGTAGTCAAACGCTGTGATGGCAAAGAGTACCTCATGAGCGGCGAGACGATCTATCGGATAGATGAGAAGTAGCTCTGGGATCTCCGCTGGGTGAGGTCGGGTAAAGAGGCTATCGGTACGTATAGGTTGCTCTTGAGGGTGAATCAGCCCTTGGGGTGTCGTAAGCACACCACCCGTTACCCGATGCCCTCCATCCAGCTTGTGAAGCATCGCCGTAGCTAGCTCCACCACATCCCCTCCAGAGGCAGTGCGAATGAGCCTCTCTAGCTGACTGCGGAAGCCATCATTATCTCCTCTCTGCGCTCGAACCAAAGCCCCCAAGAGAAGTGCTTGAGGCCTCAGCTCATGATCGGGGTACAGCTCCCCAAACTGCTTCAACCGTGCCTCCGCCTCTTCTCCTCGTCCCTTACGATAAGCAGTGAAGGCTTCGTGATAGAGCTTAGTGGCGAGGGCATCTCTTGCTTCGAGACCAGAGACATAGTCACTCTGAGCCAAGAGTTTTGCCCTTGGGTCGTCGGGATACTCTGAGAGGAAGCGATGTCGGAGCATCTCGGCTCGCTCGCCCTGCTTTTCCCTAAGCGTTAATAGCAAATAGCGGTAAATTGCCTCTGGACGCTCCTTGGTCTTCGGCAAGTCGTTCATGATCCTAAGGTACAGGGCTTCTGCTCGTTTGCTTTCCCCCAGCTCCCCATAGAGGATCTGTGCCATACCGAGGAGCGTGGGGGCAGTTTGTGCCTGAGCTTTAGCTCGCTCTTCGGGGGAAGAAGCATGGAGGGCTAGGCTATCCTGATGGCGAAGGGTGAGGGCAAGTGGAGCAAGCCTTGTGAGGCTGGCAGAGAGGGAGGTTAATTCGTCGTACCTCGGATGGCTCGGGGGAAGGTGGGGCAGGCTAAGGCGTAGATGCTCTAGAGCCTCTGGGTAAAGCTCACGAGAGAGGGACAGCTCTGCCAGCAATAGGTTCGCCAAAGCCATCGAGGAAGGGCTACCAAGAGCAGAATCAACACAAGCCCGAAAGCTCTGCTCCGCTCGCAGGCTATCTCGCATAGCCAGATGTGCTTGACCTAAGGCAAGGTACACATCGGAGCGATGCGCACGATAGCTCGGGGTCTTCACGAGCTTCGTGAGGGTGCGGATAGCTTCTTTGTGCGAAGGGTTTAGGCTGTTTTCTTTCAGACGTGCAGCAAACTCTAGGGCTGGCTTGAGGCTCGTGCGCTCACTCTTTTGATAGGCTTTTCGAGCCTTCTCTGTCGCCCCCATCCCTTCATATAGCTCTCCGAGTAAGTAATAGAGTCGGGCTCGCTGCAGGCGAGGCTGTGTAGAAGGGATGAGGTGAAGAAGGCTAGTGATCGCCTGTGGATAGTCCCCACGAAGGAGGGCATACTCGGCTGCAGCGGTATGGTAGAGTGCGGTCTGACGGACGGGGGAGTTCGGTGTACGCTCTATGCGTTGTAGGAGTTCAAGAGCTTCGGAGGCTCGCTCCTCGATGAGGTAGCACCGTGCCTGCCACAGCAGAGCCACGTCTCTTACCTCTGGCTCGGTAGCATAGATACGGCTTGCCTCTTGGAAGGTTGCCAGTGCCTTGGGTAGATTCGCCTCGTAGATGTAGCACTTCCCGAGCAGGAGCCACGCAGAGCTGAGGGCAGGATTATATTCTGTCTTAGCCTGCTCAGCGACAGCTCTTGGATCACGTCGCCACCCAGGCTTTCGGGCAGGCTTACGCTGTAAGCTGTGCTCACGTATAGCTTTCTCTGCCTTGACTTTACTTCGCTGGAAGTCCCCACCTTTCCCCACACCTCGCACAGCATAGGCAATAGGGTCAAGAGGCAGGAGTGCATTGTAGTCCTCCGCTACGCCCTCCAAGAAGGCAGTGTAGGATTCGTCGTAAGCAACAGAGGCATTATATAGGGTATTGTAGCGTGCAGATAGAGCATGGTAAAAGCGACTAGTGGCGGTAGTTGTCCGACGCGAACAACCGAAGTTAAGGCCAAGAAGCAGGGCAACAAGGAATAAACAGCCTAGCCTATGCCTCGTCGATGCTTGAGCGAACGTACACACCAGCTAAGGGCTAAAAAGAGGAAAAGCAATAGGATGATCAGCACCCCTGATGGTACAGAGAGTACATAGTAGCTCAGCAGTAGCCCCCCGACGCTTGCCAGCAGGGAGAGCAGGATGGAGCCGAGGATAATCTTCTTGAAGTCTGCCGTGAAAAAACCCACAATGGTCTGGGGAAGGGTCAGCAGAGATAAGAGGAGCATAATCCCCACTGTACGGATAGCTAGCACCATGCTTATGGCAATGACCAGCAGAAGTCCACGCTCCCACCACACAACAGCTACCCCTCGTGTCGCAGCAAAATCTCTATCAAAAGCGAGATAAAGGATCGTACGATAACGCAGGGAGAAGAGCAGGATAAGCCCGAGGGCAAGTACAGTAAGTACGCCGAGGTCTTCCCTCGTAACAAGCAGGATATTCCCAAAGAGATAGGATGGCAGGCTTGTCGTATAGCCTGGGGTCAGGGTCATAAAGAGCACTCCCAAAGCCATCCCTAGAGCCCACACACTGGCTATTGCAGAGTCCTCACGCACCCCCTCGGTCTCACTCATCTTACCTATGGAGAAGGCAGCGAGCACTGCTGCCCCAGCGGCCGAGAGTAAGGGATTAATACCAAGGTACAGCCCTAACCCTATCCCCCCGAAGGAGGCATGGGTAATCCCTCCGCTGATGAAGACAATCCTCCGTACCACGATATACGAACCCACCACACCGCACACCACCGCAGTGAGCAGTGAGGCGATGAGGGCATTCTGAAAGAATTGATACGAGAAGATGCTCTCCATGTGCTTCGTAAGGCTTGGGCTAAAGTGCAGGCTCTGCTTCGTGCCTTCCTACGATAGCATGGTAGTCACGATGCTCGACAACTATAAGATAAAGCTCTGGGCGAAGTGTCTCGGGAAACTCTATTCCTCTCAGCTGTAAGCTACGTACCCACCCAGGCACATCATCATCGTCAAGCGAGAGGAGAATCTCACGAAACTCCTCCACCTGTCGCTCCGTATAGCCACCAGCAGTCACCCCACGATACCGATCTAGCTCCTCGTCGTCGTAGTAGACGATCTCTGGGCTAACAGCAGCTAGGAGGCTATCATGCTCGCAGGTCAAGTGATTACCACAGCATCCCCCCTCACTCGGCACAAACTCCTCTTCCTCTGCCACGTCTTCACCACGGGCGATACGGCGAGCCTTGAGGTACGATTGTAATGAAGCCACAAGCGCAGCTACAGCACCCAGCACGAGCAAGGCCAGTACAATCACCAAAATACTTCCCATAAAATCGTTGTCTAAGATCCTATTCTAAATGCAATAGAATAAGCGCATTCGTGCAAAGATAGTTCATTACAAGCAAGCATATCCCCCACCCAGAGCGACTATATCCGACATCCCCCTTATCTATATGCTTTACAGCAGGAGCGAGCTCTATGTTCCCTAGCACATGCCTCGTCACTACGAAGCAAAGAAGCAGATAAAGAAACCGAGGCCTATCTCCTTAACCCTCCAAAGACAAAACTTCATTAGAGTTAAGGCATCGGTCATTCTCCTTCCCTAAAACACACGAAAACAACTCCTTATAAAAGAGAAAATGCTCCCCCCAAATCCCCCTTCAGCGAGTTACCATAAGTCGCCACAGAGAGTTATGGTAACTCGTCATCAAGAGTTATGGTAAGTCTCCGCAACGAGTTATAGTAAGTCGTTGAGACGAGTTACCACAACTCGCCAAGGGGACATTCAGGCCATCTCACATACAACTGTTTATCAACACAATACAACATCCCCCTGGAGCACAAAAATAAGGTCAGGATACAGGTCTCCTTTGATACCTTCGGGAAGATTGACACCAAGCCACACACGAGCCAAATAGAATGTTCAGGCTTCGGTATCATATTTGCTGGGAAGATGTATATCGGGCTTATACCTAGATGGCTATCCCCATCCCCTTGAGGGGGTTGGGCACGACCATGGTATGGGCTAACAGGCTTTGTAACAGAATAAAAGACTACAATATGAGCGAAGAAATCAAGGAGCCTCTTACTGCAGAAGAAGAGCTCCTAGAGCAGGAGAGCAAGACAGAGTGTCAGAGCGAAATACCCTCAGACGAGGCTTCTACGGAAAAATTGTCAGAGGAAGACACTTCTCCCGAGAATGAAGAAGACCGCCTACGCATGGAGCTAGAGAAGCTCAAGGATACTCATCTGCGCCTCGTAGCAGAGTACGACAACTACCGCAAGCGCACCCTCAAGGAGAAGAGCGAACTCATTCGCAGTGGTGGAGAGAAGGTGCTAGGAGACCTCCTACCTGTCGTGGATGATCTGGATATTGCCCTACAAAACCTCGACAAGGCCACCGACCTAGAGGCTCTAAAGGAGGGTATGCACCTCATCCACTCAAAGTTCCTCGACTACCTCCAGCGACAAGGGGTACGCCCCATCGAGACAACTGGGCAGGACTTCAACGAGGAGTACCACGAGGCTATCGCCACCTTCCCTGCGACCGAAGAGACACAGAAGGGGAAGGTCATCGACTGCGTCAAGAAGGGCTATACGCTGAATGATAAGGTCCTTCGCCACGCCTCTGTCGTCGTCGGGCAGTAACGAAGGAAGAGATAGAATACAGCAATGGCAACAAAAAGAGATTACTACGAAATACTAGGTGTCAGCAAGGGGGCGAGCGATGAGGAGCTCAAGAAAGCCTACCGCAAGCTCGCCATCAAGTACCACCCAGATAAAAATCCAGGAGACAAAGAGGCTGAGGAGAAGTTCAAGGAGCTTGCCGAGGCCTACGACGTACTGAGTGACCCACAGAAACGCCAGAGGTATGACCAGTTCGGTCACGCAGGTGTAGGGAGCAGTGCTGCAGGAGGCGGAGGCTTCAGTGGTGGCGGTATGTCCATGGAGGATATATTTAGCCGCTTCGGCGACCTCTTCGGGGGCGGAGGCTTTGACTTCGGCGGGTTCGGAGGCTTCTCTGGCGGAGGGGGTCGTCACGTGATGCGTGGCTCAGACCTCAGAGCTCGGGTACGTCTCAACCTCGAGGAGATCGACAAGGGCGTCGAGAAGAAACTCAAAGTCAAGAAGCAAGTCGCATGTACCCACTGCCACGGCGAAGGGACAAACGACAAGGATGGGAAGCAGACCTGTGGGACATGTCATGGCTCAGGGGTCGTCATCTCGGCGCAGAGAGGCATCTTCGGGATGGTACAGACCCAGAGTGTTTGCCCTACCTGTGAGGGCTCTGGCGAGGTAATCACCAAGCCTTGCTCCTACTGTAAGGGTAAGGGGACACAGATCGGTGAGGAGGTTGTTACCTTCCGCATACCCGCTGGGGTGTCCGAAGGTATGCAACTCAACGTCTCAGGTAAGGGGAACGCAGGCCCTCGTGGCGGCGAACCTGGAGACCTACATATTATTATCCAGGAGGAAGAAGACCCCAATCTCATCCGCAATGGGAATGACCTAATTTACAACCTCCTTGTCTCTATCCCCACTGCAGCTCAAGGGGGCTCAGTTGAGGTGCCTACCATAGGCGGGAAGGCACGGGTGACTATCGCCGCAGGCACACAGCCAGGTAAGGTGCTACGCCTACGTAGCAAGGGATTGCCCTCTGTAAACGGCTATGGACGAGGAGACCTGCTTATAAACGTGAATGTCTTCATCCCCAAGCTAGATGAAAAGACAGACGCTAGCATCCTAGGAGCGATGTCCGGCTCAGCCTTCCAGCCCACAGAGGAAGCACGCAAGGAAATCGACCAACACTACCGGCAGATGCTTCGATAGGCATCATCCCACTAAATACAGCACAGCCCGATTACCTCACTGAGAGGTAATCGGGCTGTGTCATATCAAGTCACGGACAGAGGGAGTAGCGAGACACACTGACTTCCCTCGGGTAGGACTAGCGACGACGTCTACTAGAGCGAGGCTTAGAGCTCTCTGCAAGGGCAAAGTCGAGTTGCCGACGAGCCAAATCAGCCTGCGCCACAGTGACCCCTAGCTGATCCCCTAGACGGAAACGACGACCTGTGTGCCGACCAACCAGAGAGAAACTCGCCTCATCATACTCATAGTAGTCATCCTCTAGATCACGAGCTGGTACAAGCCCCTCACACTTGTTCTCATCCAGCTCTACGTAAATCCCCCAATCCGCAAGCCCCGTGATCACACCAGTAAACGTCTGCCCAAGGCGTGGAATCATGTACTCAACTTGCTTATACTTGATGGAGCTACGCTCCGCATTAGCAGCCACCGACTCCATATCGGAGGCATGGTCACACTGCTCTTCGGTCGAAGAGACATCTGCACTCTCCTTACCCTCGATGAGATAGCGAGTGAGCAGGCGATGCACCATGAGGTCGGGATAACGACGTATGGGAGAGGTGAAATGTGTATAGCTCTCAAAGCCCAGCCCATAATGCCCAATATGCGCTGTCGTATAGCGAGCCTTCGCCATGGAGCGTATCGCAAGCATAGAGATCATATTCTCCTCTGGCTTCCCCTTGATGTCATTGAGGAGCTTATTCAGACTTTGGGTAACCGCCTCTGCGCCTCCCTCCGTACGGAGCTTATAGCCCATGCGAGCAACAAACTCCGAGAGATTACGTAGCTTCTCCTCATCAGGCGCCTCGTGGATACGATAGACGAAGGTAGGAGGGGTGCGCTTCTTCAGGTGAAGAGCTGGTGTGATATCTTGACGTGAAGCATCCGAGATACGCTCGGCAACGGTACGATTTGCCAGCAACATGAATTCCTCGATCAGCTGGTGAGCAGGCTTGCTTTCCTTGATATGGACTGCTATCGGTTTCCCATCCTTATCTAACTCGAACCGCACCTCTGGGCGGTCGAAGGCAATACTACCCTTCTCAAACCTCCTCGCACGGAGCTTTTGTGCCAGCTGGTGGAGTGTAAGGATTGCCTCAGCATGATCTCCCTGCCCCGTGTCAATAATCTCCTGTGCCTCCTCGTAGGAGAAACGCCGAGTACTACGAATCACAGTGCGCGCAATGCGTGCTGAGACGAGCTGAGCCTCTGCATCAAGAGTGAAGATACAGCTGTAGGCATACTTATCCTCATCTGGACGAAGCGAGCAAAGGAAGTTACTGAGTCGCTCAGGCAACATCGGTATCGTTCGATCCACGAGATACACACTGGTGGCTCGGCGGTAAGCTTCGTCATCAATAATCCCTCCAGGCTGTACATAGTGACTCACATCTGCAATATGCACCCCGACCTCGTAGCGGTTACCTGATAATGGACGAAACGAAAGGGCATCATCGAAGTCCTTCGCATCACGTGGGTCAATCGTGCAGGTCAGTACACCACGGAAGTCCTCACGCTGGGCAAGCTCCTCGCTTGTGATCTCACCGGACAGCTCTTCAGCAGCTCGCTCCACCTCCTCTGGATACTTATATGGGAGACCAAACTCAGCGAGGATAGCATGCATCTCGGTAGAGTTCTCCCCCGACTTACCTAGGACATCTATGACCTCCCCGCGAGGATTCTTGGCTCGAGCATCCCAATCAAGGATCCGCACAACAACCTTATCTCGACTGGTTGCCCCGAGGCACTTATCATCGGGGATAAAGACATCTTGGCGCAACTCTTTATTATTCGTCACAAAGAAGGAATAGCCACGAGATTTCTGCAAGGTACCAACATAGATGGCCTCCCTACGCTCAAGGATCTCGATGATACGTGCCGCCTTAATCTCCCCCTTCCGTGTGCGGCGGAAGGCAAGACGTACCCTATCGCCATGCAATGCATGCGCACACGAACGATCAGAGAGCGAAATAGGATCAAGCTCCGCATCCTCTGGGATGAAGGAGGGGCGACCTGCACGGCAATCAAAATGCCCTTCGAGGGTATTTCCCTCCGAGCTACCACGGGTGAAGCGTCCAGGCTCCAGCTCCTGTAGCTCTCCCAGCTGTGCCATCTCGGAGAGAGCCTGATAGATCATACGCTTCTGTCCCATTGTAGTCTTGCCAAAAGCGTGGCATACTTGCTTATAAGACAGGACATGTCCTTCGTTTGCATCAAAGACCAGACGAGCGATACGCTGGATCTCTCGCTTATTTATAGAGGATGTCTCGTGAGAAGGGTGCTTACCCTTCTTCGTTATGGTAGATAGTTGTTTCTTTTTACTCATCGTTTTGTCTAAAGGTTTCAGTAATCTAGTGATACAAGGTTTGTCGACCTAGCCCAGCAAACCTCATCAGTATTTATTGGGAAGTCAGGCCATCTAGGTGTGCTCAGCTCATTGGGGGAATAAATGGGGAAGCCACCCCGACACCGATAGCGACCACTATCGATGTGGGGTGGCTTGAGGATGTATGTTGTCGGATGAGTAAGCTTCGTAGTTCTAGTGCTCTTCGGGAGCTGGAACAGGAGGGATAACGAGCTTGTAACCCTTACCATGCACGTTCTTAATCTCGATGCTAGGATCATCAGCGAGCATACGGCGTAGCTTAGTCACATAGACATCCATACTACGCTGGCTGAATGAATTCTCATTCGCACCTGAGGGCTCGGTAATTCCCCAGATGACGTTCAGTGCATACGCACGCTCTAGTGTCTGGTTGGCAAAGAGGCAGAGCAGAGAGAGCAACTCACATTCCTTAGTCGTCAGACGACGAGACTGCTCGTTGAAGGTAAGCGTTTGGTTCGTCGTGTTGAAGGTATACCCACCAATATAGTAGATGCGCTGTGGCTCCCTCTCGGCATCATGCTTAGCTGTACGTCGGAGGATGGCCTCAATACGTAGCACAAGCTCCTCCATACTGAAGGGCTTCGTAATGTAATCATCCGCTCCAGAGCGAAAGCCTTCAAGGATATTCTCACGCATACCGAGAGCCGTAAGGAAGATGATAGGCACATCATCTCTCATGCTACGAATGTCCTTTGCCAGCGTTAGACCATCACGCTTAGGCATCATGATATCCAGAAGGCAAAGGTCATACTTATGTAGACGGAAGGCCTTCCAGCCCTGCTCTCCATCGGCACACAGGTCTACTTTATAATGCTTGCTCTCGAGGAGCTCCTTGAGGATTGTACCCAGGTTCTCTTCATCTTCACAGAGAAGGATTCTGACTTGTTCATCCATGAAACGTTTATCTTTTGAGGGTAAATAATTCAGTTTATATCATACAGGGGAAAATACCCCTTCTACACATCGTGATAGACAGGAAGGCGAATGGTCATCTTCGTACCTACTCCTATATCACTCTCTACTGTTATTTTGCCTTTACTCTGGCGTATAACAGAGTAGACATAGGCGAGTCCCAGACCAAAGCCCCGCACATCATGCCTCTTCCCGGAGCTTATCCTATAGAAGCGGTCAAAGATACGTCTAAGCTCCTTCCGCTCCATGCCGATACCATTATCCTCAACCGTAATGAGGATATAGTCTCCATCGTCCTGCGTACTCACCCTCAGTCGGAGCGGTCGGTCGGGATTGCTGTACTTCACAGCGTTATCCAGGAGATTAAAGAAGACATTGGAGAGATGCATTTGATTTCCTCGCACCCACGTATTCGTTGCCTCCAAGTCCAAGATTAGGTCACCCTCTCGCTGCTGAGCATGGAAGGTATATATCTCCGCCACAGGTAGGATAAGTTCATTGACATCTAGGGTCTCAAGGGAGAACTTCCCCGTATGACCCTCGAGGATGGATAGCTGAAGGACTTTATCGATTAAGAACTTCAGCCGCTGCGCCTCCATCGAGATGACCGACACCATCTGCCGCTGCTTTGGTGAGGTACTTGCTGGCACAGTGCTCTCCTCTAGGAGCTTTGTCGAGAGGACAATCGAGCTGATTGGGGTCTTCAGCTCATGGGTCATGTTATTGATGAAGTTCGTCCGCTGTGAGGAGAAGCTGAAATACTTAAGCAAGACTCCCAGCGCAGAGAAGCCGAGGAGCAACACAATAATTGCAGAGATGAAGCTCGGCAAGGCAAGACGAAGCACCTCTGCACGTGTTGGATCGAGGTCTAGCGATACACGCATATAGGGTCGACCTTCGGTTGAGCCGTCCGTTGGGACGAAGAGATGCTGTGTGATGGAGTTTTCATCTTCCTCCCAGTCACCACGCATTACTCCTGGTGGACGATACTCATAGAGTACATTTCCCTGATAGTCATAGAGCGTCATTTGGTAAGCCACACAGAGGTTCTTACTGTCGAGACGCTCACGAATAAGGTTCTTTAGTAGGCGTACATTCACCAGCTGCTCGACGCTCTCGTTCATACTGGTGTCGTAGATATACTTCAGCAGATACTTATCTAATGCATGGAGATTAACAAAGTAAGCATGAAGTAGCATCTCCGAAGGACGGTAGTCTATGCGATTTGTTTTCCCCTTATTGGGCAGCCTAAGCACAACCTGATCTGCATCTATCGCCTGCCTCACGGTCAGCGTATCGGTCTTCGTCCGAGGCCAGATATCGAATGGGGCAACGTCAGAAGCGACAAACTCTGGGGAGGAGAGAGGAGCGTCCTTACTACCAACTCCTTTATTTAGATATCGGACGAGCTCACGCACTTGTAGCTCCTCGGCGACCTCGCTAAGAGCATCCTTCATCTGACTACGCATATTCTCTTTGCGCAGGGTCAAGATGCGGTCATAGTACTGGTACTGCACCCATGACAGCAAACCATATGCTGAGATAAGCGCAAGGACGATGACCCAGATAACTCTTTTTTTCATACCTACTTGTCCTGAAGAGCAAGGGGGAACTAGCTACAAATCTTTTACTTGACTTAGCAAAGGTACGTATTCTACCCGAATTTTACATATCGTGTAAAATGCAAATACTCTGTAAGAAACATCGCAGGGCTCATAGGTGGCAACGACCAAACCTGTGAGCCCTGCGATGTCATTATCCATCATAAATAGCTACGGAGCATCACCTATACGCAGGAAGTGATAACCCTCGGACTGAAGCCAGCGAACAGCCTCAGGCATCGCCTGACGCATATTCTTCTCTGCCTTCAATGAGTCATGGAAGACAATAATCGAGCCATTACGAGCATAACGCTTCACATAACCAAGGATCGTCTCTGGACTTAGCTTAGGGTTATAGTCACGGGTGACGACATCCCACATGATGAGCTCGAAGCTGTGGCTCAGCTCGAGATTCTGCGAGAGACGAAGATGCCCATGCGGAGGGCGGAAGTAGCGTGAATGAATGAGTTCGTGCGCAGCATGCACATCCTTCATATAGGACTTTGTCGAATGAAAGAGTCCCTGTATATGGTGGTAGGTATGATTACCCACCTGATGCCCTCGACGCTGTATCTCAGCGAAGAGCTCTGGATAGCGACGTACATTGTCCGCGACACAAAAGAACGTGGCTTTGATCCCAAGTTCGTCAAGCTGATCCAATACCCAAGGTGTCACCTCGGGTATTGGACCATCATCGAACGTAAGGTAGATGCTCCGCCCTGTGATAGCTGGGATACGCCATCTTGCCCCAGGGATAAGCATACGGTACCACATCGGTACACGGCAAAGGAGTCTCTCGACCATCTGCTTCGGCTAAAGATTTATACCGCTAGCGTCCGCCCCCGAGGGCTCGGATGAGCTGGTTAATCTCTGCCTCATAGTGCTTGAGTGCAGTAGAGCCAAACTCCTTCGCGATATCTAGCGGATAGCTAATGCCCATATAGGCCTCCTGCATCTCTCCGTGGCTACTAAGCTGCTCAAGCTTCTCTGGCGAGAGGCGAGTCATCCAGACGAGCATCCCCAGCGACTTGCGTGTGATAGCTTGTAGGACATGATCGGCCTCCTTCGTAAGACCAGCACGGTAGAGTGTGCGAGCGAAATACACGGAGTTCACCTCGTAGGGTACGGTCTCCTCACGGATTACGATGAGGCACTTCCTGAGCACCTCTTGTGCCTTGGCTTTGTCTCCTCGATCAAGGAAGCCCTCAGCCAGGGGCGTAAAGATCTGATTACGGAGTGTAGCGACGATGCCTCGAGCATTCTCGTCAAAGTACGTCCCAACCTGATCTGCTCCACACCAGCGGAACTTTGTCATCACCAGCTCATACATACGGTCTAGGTCACCGATCCCATAGCTCAAGGCTCGCCCTGTGCTGTCGGCGACTTGCTTCAGAGGGAGTAGCTGATACGCCATCCCCATCTGCACCATACGCTGATCCATCCCAGCGAAGATATTGCGGGGAGAGGTGATAGCCCAATAGATTGGGCGTTCCCACTTATTGCTAGCTAGCAGGTCAAGTACCGTCAGTCCGCCTATATCGAGATAGTTCTTCCCGGAGAGCGACAGCTCCATCTCGGGCGTGAAGCTACTGACGAGCGAAGGATATTTACTCTGGAAGCGTTGAGCTACAGCAGCACTATCCACAGGGAGAATAAGGTGTGGCGTAGCGATACGCCCTGGCTCATCCTTGCCCACTGAAGCAAGAGAGCCTAGGGCCTCAGGTACAGTCTGTACGGTCTGTCCCTGTCCATTGACGAGGGCATAGATGTGATAATAGTAATATGAGGTTGGGAGAAGCCCTATAGGCAATGGTTGCCCTTCGTAGGCCTGCTTCTTCATCTGATCTATATACCAATCCCCGCCGAGATAAGAGAGGTTCACTGTACGGATATCGGTGCGTATCCCCTCTACCTCCTGTGCGTACCACAAGGGGAAGGTATCGTTATCACCGAAGCAGAAGAGGATGGCATTTGGGTCACAACTCTCTAGGTAGTTATGTCCCATATCACTAGCGACTGTGCGCCCAGATCGGTCGTGGTCATCCCAATTCTGCCCAGCCATCTGTATCGGGATGATAAGCCCTACTAGAGTCACGATAAGTGCCGTAGCTGGAGAAATTGGAGCAAGGCGGGGCTGTGTAGTTTGCCCTTTGGCTGAGCCAGCTTGCTTCGACTTCTTATCGAGGAAGCGGCTGAGGAACACCCCAAGAGCAGCCACACCAAAGCCCACCCATATAGAGAAGGCATAGAATGAACCAGCGAAAGAATAGTCACGCTCTCGTGGTTGACCAGGATATTGATTGATATAGAGTACGATGGCAAGCCCTGTCATGAAGAAGAGCATGAACGTTGTCCAAAAGCTCTCCGTACCCTTTCGTCCGTAGCCTAGCTGGAAGAAGAGACCAAGCAAGCCAAGAAGGAGAGGAAGAGCATAGTAGACATTATGCCCCTTGTTATCAACCATCTGCTCAGGCCAGGTATCAGCATCTCCGTAGAAGATCGAGTCAATGAAGGGAATACCCGTCATCACACCTCCACGGAGCAGCCCTCCGTCGCCCTGTAGGTCGTTTTGCCGTCCCACAAAGTTCCAGAGGAAGTAACGCCAATACATGTAGTTCACCTGGTAATTGAAGAAGTAGGTGAGGTTATCGCCGAAGGTGGGTACCGTCATATCATCCTCCGCACGTCCCATCCAGGAGTTGTACATCGCTGCATGCCCTCGGTCGTAGACACGGGGGAAGAGCATCATCCCTTCGGGCTCGTATTCAGGCTCTTCCTTCTTAGTGCGTACCACATACTTATCAGGGGTATTGGCATCAGTCTTATGAATGCGCCCATAGGTTGGCTCGCCCTCCTTCATCACAGGGTAGCCATCGGGGCCATACTTTATTTGTGAGGCAAAGGTTGGGCCATAAAACAAGGGGGCAGTACCATACTGCTCACGTGCCAAGTAGTAGCGTAGCGAGAAGGCATCAGCAGGTGCATTCTCATTCATCGGAGGATCAGCTACCGCACGCACGAGGATTACCCCATAGGTAGAGAAGCCGAAGGCAATAGCTACGAGACACATCTGTATGAGGTGTGCCACACGTGCCGTAATCCCCTTATAGTAGTAGAGGGAACCTAGGATAACAAGGGTTAGGACAATGGAAATCAATCCTCCACCGATGAGTGGAAGTCCCATCAATATTAAGGAGAGGGCGAGCGAAAGACGAAGGCGAAGGTTCCCAGCCTTAGATCTCCCTGCCACTGCCTGCTGTGTCTCGTAGACGCCCCATATCAGGACGAGTGCTAGGACAACGAGGTAGATATACAAGCCACTATTATAGCTCATGCCTAGCCCATTGACGAAGATCATATCCCACTTCCCAGCGAGCTTAGGCACACCCTGTATCACACCATACATCATCAGCCCCACAAGTGCAAATGATGCCAGTAGTGCCAAGGCTCCGCCCTTGAGTGTCGCAGTCTTGGCTGTACGATAGTAGTAAACCAAGGCCATCGCTGGTAGGCAAAGCAAGTTTAGCAGGTGCACACCGATACTTAGTCCCATGAGGTAAGCAATCAGTACCAACCAGCGATCAGAGCGTTCATTCTGACTACGCTCCTCCCACTTAAACATCAGCCAGAAGACCACAGCCGTAAAGAACGAACTAAACGCATATACCTCCGCCTCTACTGCGCTGAACCAAAATGAGTCCGAGTAGGTATAGACCAAACTACCCACCAGCCCTGCACCGAGGATTATGATCCCCTGCCCAAGGTTCATCACCTCACCCTCAGGGGCAAGGCCACCCGAGAGTAAGCGCACCTCTGGAGTCAGCACTCGCCGCACCATGTGCGTAATCGTCCAGAAGAGGAAGAGGATTGTCAGCCCACTAAGCACGGCACTCGTTGCGTTAGCAAGCCATGCCACATGTGCGATACCTCCACCTAGATGTGAGATGACATTATATACGAGCATGAAGAAGGGAGCTCCTGGCGGGTGCCCGATCTCTAGCTTAAAGACGCAAGCGATGAACTCTGCACAGTCCCAGAGGCTCGCCGAGGGACCAATCGTAAGCAGATAGCTCAAGGTAGCCACAGCAAAGACAGCCCATCCCAAGAGGTTATTTGCTCGATTAAATTGTTTCCAATTCATGTAGTCTATACTTATCAGCCCAACACAACAGTGGACTCACTATGATCAAATGTGCACAAAGATAGTCAATACAAGCAACATACCTTTGTCCGTCACCCTACTACAACCCCCTACCCCTCTTCGTTTCCACCCCCGCCCATGCCCCATACCTACGCCACATATACGCCCAGCCTCTGCACCTCCTCCTTCCTCTAAAACGCATCGTTGGCTCTTGTCTTACGCCTCAAGCACATTAGATAGACCTCCGCCTCCCCTTCCCCTATCTATTACTTCTCCAATGAGCCAGCTCAGCGAGAGCATCCTCCACACATCATTTAACCCTCCCCAAAGCTCCCTATCTAGAGGCTTTTGCGAATGGCTCCAACGACTTACCATAACTCGCCGTAACGAGTTACCATAACTCTCTTCGACGACTTACCACAACTCGTACAAGCGACTTACCATAACTCGTTACGGCGAGTTATGGTAAGTCGCTTGCTGTTGTTTTTATACCGTCGCAACAGGCTATAAATCAGGCAATTTCACAGGGGAACTTGGGACATCTTGTTACAGCTCATTAGACCCATAGACCAAGACCGTGAGAGTAGAATGAAAGAGAAGCAGAAGATGGTAGAGAAGGGTCTCGCCACAGTGCTCTAGTCTGGTAACGTACGTTAACCCACCGCACCATCGTTATATGAGCAAAGAATCTATAGCTCAGCTAGAGGAGAAGAACGAAAGAAAAGCCTACCGAGGCACCAAGGTGCGAGTTGTGAGCAAAGGATAAACTTTGGTAGAAATCACTATATTTGTCGCAATAATTGGTAAACAGGAGCTAAATGCACCCAAAGGGATATCAGAGACGACTAGCTACCATCTTCCTAGGGCTCTTCCTAGGGCTTCTAGCGACGGTTACCCTGCATGACTTCAGCCACCGAGCTGATGATGTGCAGGCTGTCCCTGTATCTACCTCTCAGGAACTAACCACACACGCAGACCAGACGGACTGTGTGCTCTGTCAGTTCGTCCATACCCCCTTCCTTGCACTTACTCTAGGCGTCATACTGCTCGCCACAGTGCTCGGTGTGCGTCTCCTCAGCTCTCGTCTCGAGAGCATCTGGTCGTGTGACCATCTGTGCCTAGCCCAGCTACGAGCACCACCTGCTGATATCTTAGCCTAAGCCAAGAAGGCTTGAGGGGCTTTACGCGCCTCTCTGGTGGAGGGTGAGTTCCTAGGAATGGAACTCCTCCGTCTCACATCACGATTCCATACACAACATACATGTATGAATACCCTATCCTAGGGTCGTCTCATCCATGTCACTATCTGCCTTATCGAGCGTCGTCGTGTGCCAGCTCTATGGCACACAGCTCCTCGGTGAGTGTCATTCCATCCATTCTTTCATGTATCATTCATCACGTATCCATCTTTGGTACCGATGTGTGCTCGTTGTCCTACTCTTAGGGCTATATAGTCCAGCTAGGGCACAGGTAACGGTGAGGAATATCCTCGTGCGCATCCTCGATGCTCGAACGAAGGAGCCCCTGTCACAGGCTGTCGCACACCTCGGCAAGCAAACGTATCAAGCCAACACCTCTGGCGAGGTCAAACTATCCCTCTCTCCCGATGAGACGGATGGTCTACATGTCCATGCCCTCGGCTATCATGAGGGCTTCGTCTCCCTCGAAACCCTCCGCCGTAGCGAAGGGAGTCCTACCGAGGGGAGCTATACCCTATATATGACGAGCGAGGAGCGTGTGCTCACGGGGGTCACCGTGCAGGGTACACGTCGTGTGGTCTCGGCTAATGCCGTGGTCAGTCGTCTCAGCTCCCAGCAGATCGAGCGAAGCCTCGGGCGTAACCTCGCCTCGCTCCTCACCGAGATCAGCGGTGTGACGAGCCTACAGACGGGCACCACGACCGCTAAGCCTGTCATCCACGGTATGTATGGCAATCGTGTGCTCATCATGAATAATGGTGTGCGCCAGTCCGGACAGCAGTGGGGCGAGGACCATGCTCCAGAGGTGGATGTCGAGGGCAACAATCACATACAGGTGATCAAGGGTGCCGAGGCCGTGCGCTATGGTGCCGAGGCTATGGCGGGGGCTATCGTCATGGAGCAGGCGGGTCTACCCTACGGCGAGGAGTCGCTCCACGGAGCCGTCGGGGCGGCCTATGCGACCAATGGTCATCGGGGGAGTACCTCTCTACGCCTAGAGGGGGCTACACTCTCCGATCGTAGCCTAGCCTACCGAGTACAAGGCTCCTATACCAATGCTGGTGACCGCTCCTCGGCTAAGTATCGGCTGATGAATACCGGCGTGCGTGAGTTCAACACCTCGCTAGCACTGGGCTGGAAGCACGGGGAGTGGAGTGTCGAAGGGCTCTTCAGTCGCTATGAGAATAAGACGGGGCTCCTTCCCTCGGGGCACCTACGTAGCCGTGAGGGTATGGCGGAGCTCCTGAGCCGTGGGATGCCCGACATCTTCCGCCCCTTCTCCCGCAGTATCAGCAATCCCTACCACCATGTCGTCCACTACCTCGGCAAGGTCAAGGGGAGCTGGGAGAACGACCACCTTGGTCGCTTCACCCTGCAGGCCTCGCTCCAGCGGGATAATAGAGACGAGTATGCGATCCGCCGTAATACTGCCTATGCCAATGTCCCCACCCTCTCCCTATCTCTCTCCTCCACCCAGCTCGATGCCTCATGGCGCAAGCACTACCACCGCTGGGACAGCGAGGCAGGGGTACATGGCGAGTACGTCGATAACTACAGCAATAGTGGTACGGGCTTCACTCCTCCTATCCCCAACTATACCCAGAGTACCTGGGGTGGCTATGCCCTACAGCGCTATGCGGATGATCACTTCGGGGCGGAGCTGGGGGTGCGTCTAGACGGCCAGCAGATGTCCGTAGCAGGCTACAATGTCGCAGGCCAATACTTCTCAGGCGACCATTCCTTCCTGAACCTCACCTACAGCCTAGGCGGACACCTGCACCTCGGGCAGGGGTGGAAGGTAACCTCCAACTTCGGGCTCGCCTGGCGCAGTCCACACGTACAGGAGCTCTACAGCCTAGGTAGCCAGCACGGCTCAGCTATCTTCGTCTATGGTGACCGCACACTGCGCTCCGAGCGAGGCTACAAGTGGGTGAGCTCTCTCGTCCATCACTCCGAGCGATGGGATCTGACACTCGATGGCTACCTGCATTGGATCAAGGGCTATATCTATGATGAGCCTTCGCAGGAGTATGCCGAGACGCTGGCGGGGCAGTACCCCGTCTTCCGCTACAAGCAGAGCGATGCCTTCTTCCGTGGGCTCGACCTCGATGCCCGTTACTTCTTCATCCCTAGTCTCCTCTATGCCCGTGTGCAGGGCTCTATGATCTGGGCTAATGAGATGAAGACGGGACGCTACTATCCCTATATTCCTGCGCTTAGGATCTCGGAGGAGCTTGGTCTACGCAAGGCCTTTGGCTCTTCGTACACGGGGGAATTCTCTCTCGCGCACCGCTTCGTAGATCGTCAGCGTCGCTTTGACCCTGCTACCGACCTCACCCAGAGTCCGCCTGCTTACCATCTCTTCGGGCTCGAGGCTCGTGTGACGAAGCAGATGACGGAGCGGCAGTCGCTCAGTCTCTCCCTCAGTGTCGATAACCTCCTCGACACCGAGTACAAGGAGTACACGAACCGCGCACGCTACTACTCACACGATGTCGGGCGGGATGTCCGTCTCGCCCTGCACTGGCACTTCTAGCAGATCCCTGCTTATCCCTCACTCCTTTGACAGAACTCTCTTATCAATAATAAAGCAATGAGTAAGACACTAGCACCGCTCCTCATCGGAGCATTCGCCCTAGCCCTCACAGGTACGCTGGTCTCCTGTGGCAAGAATACACCGAAGCCACCCGTAGACGAAAGGCAGAACAAGGGGCATGATAATCCCACCTTCGCCGAACTCACCCTCACCGAGGCGACACTGAAGGCAGGTAAGACCTTCTCCACCGAGACGACCCTTGATGATGTAGACCTCTCTACAGCCGCTGTACAGAAGATAGGCTTGGATCAGAGTGGGGCTACTGTTCGTTTCATCGAAGGGGGAGGCTACTCCAAGAAGTTCACTGTCGAGAGTACGGCCAAGATGCCCAATCGTGTCTACCTCCTGAAGATCGACTACAAGAACCTCTCGGGACAGCTCATGAATGATCAGCTTATCTCCGATGAGCAGATCAACCGCCACCAGCACTTCTTCAAGGAAATATGGAGAGTTCGTGGTAATGAGGTGGATTATGCTCCAGCCTCTCTGCTGAGCTACCAGTATGCCTACTGCGATGTCTTCACTCGTAAGAAGGCTGACGGGACGACTTACCAAGAGCGTAATCCTGTGGGCTTCACTGGGCTCATTCAGTTCGTGCGTCCTCGGGTTACCGACACAGATAAGACCAAGGAGCTAAAGATGGTCATCACGCTAGCTCACTTCTATGGGACAAAGTTTAAGGATGGCAGTGTACGCCCCTTCAACACTTCTGTCACACCTGGTGCCGACACGGACATCAATATGAACATAGACTTCACAATCAACGCTAACTAAATATCAACCTAACAACAAGCAACAAGATGGAAAGAAATATCATTAAGGCCTTCTCTCTAGGTCTCATGGCTTTCGCCCTCGCCCTAACCTCATGCCGAAAGGATGAGCCCGTCATCCCCAAGCCAGACAATAAACAGACTACGATAGACGAGATAGCCAAGGTGCGCATCACGCTGAGCAATGGGCACCTGCACGGCACGAAGGTCTTCCACTATGTCCCATCAGGGGGTACGTTCACGTATCGGAATATCTACGACCGTCAGGAGTATACCTTCGTCAAGAATGGTGATCAGTGGGTGCTCTCCAGTGATGCTCCCTATACAGACTTCATCGGCTACCAAGTCCAGCAGTACGACGCCAATGACCCCACCTCTGCTGCACCTGACTATGGAGCCATCATTTACCTATACAATGCTAAGGGCGAGCTCATCAACGATCAGTATGCCTCCGAGGCTAACCGCCCCTACTATCAGTTCTTCTTCTACCCCACGGAGGCTAAGGACTTCGATGGTAAGAGTATTAGCTTCGACGCAAGCAACCCTACCAGCATACTCAAGTATGTCTACTGCGACACGAACGTATGGAACAAGTCTGCAAGCAAGAGCCCCCAGGATGACAAGGGGAATAAGCTCTACTACTTCCTCAAGGACACAGAACCCATTGGTATCAAGGGCTACTTCCAGAATCCTACAATCAGTCAGTTCACGCTGAATATCGACCTGTGGCACAGCCCCAAGGGGAAGCTAGAGGAGGGGAAGGCCTCTCCCTTCTATGCGCCTAATGCTACGGTCAAGTCGGGGAAGCAGCTCCTCCACATGAGTCTCCCTGTGAATGTCTATGCCTCCAAGGACTTCCAGGACGAGGTTGTCTCCTACATCAGTACAGACTACGACCGCAGGGTAGACGCTGCTCCTGATAACGAGAAAGAGAACGTTAAGCCAGAGCCCTACCCCTTCGAGAAGCTATCGGATGCAAATAAGGTATATGCGCTACGTATCGTGAAGCTCCTTGGTGCCAAGGACTGGGAGAGCGTTTCGCTTGACTTCTTCCGCTACTACAAGAGCTACAAGCATAACAACGATCCCGAGGGCTACTTCTAGCCCCCTCCCTCCGATAAGGATATAAGTAACAGGGCTATCCACTTCTCGTGGATAGCCCTGTTACTTATATGGTATGATGGAGAGTGGTTGCTTACTTTGAGAAGAAGCTCGCACGCTCCTCGTAGCGACGGCTGACTACCTCCCAGTCGATGATGTGCCAGATCTGCTTGAGATGCTCGGCACGTCTATTCTCGTAGTCGAGGTAGTAGGCGTGCTCCCAGACATCTATCCCGAGGATAGGGATAAGCCCAATCGTGACAGGGTTGCCCCCATTAGGCTCCTTGTCGATATAGAGGCTACCATGCTCATTTGCTGCTAGCCACAACCAACCGGATCCGAAAATCGAAGCACCAGCCTTCTCAAACCGCTCACGAAACTTCTCGAAGCTCCCAAAGCTACGTTTAATAGCCTCAGCCAGGGCACCCTTCGGCTCCTCGATCTGTTTCATATTGGCAGGTTTGAACTGCGTGAAGTACAGGTTGTGGTTCAGTAGCTGACCAGCATTGTCAAAGACCGAACCACTAGCAAACTTCACCAGCTTCACCAGATCCCGCTCCATGATCTTATTCTCAACGAGTAGCTGGTTTAGCTTCGAGACATAGCCAGCTAAGTGCTTGCCATGGTGTAGCTTCACCGTACGCTCGCTGATCACAGGCTCAAGGGCGTTCGTTGCATAGGGTAGTGCAATGAGCTGGTGGACTGCGCCGTCTGCCATGCCCTGCTGGAGGGCAACTGTGCGGGGCTGAAGCCCTGCCTCACGACTTACCTTACCCCCCTCCTGTGCCGAGAGTATAGGGGTAGAGAGTAGAGAAAGGGTTAGGAGGGTCAGCGGGATGATGCTTCGTCTTTTCATTGTAATAGGGGGTTAGTCGTCGTAGCGGACGAGTTGTAGCTTAGCGTTGAAGTACGCCTCCAGCCCTGAGCTCAGCTCTACCTTATATCCTCGTCCCTTACGCTCGATCTGCTTGATGGGGTCACCAGCATGGCGAGCATTGAGGGTCTTGGTAATCTGGGCTGGGATGAAGCCAAGGGGCATAGTGTTGTACTTGGCATCGACATCCTTCCACAGACCATTGGAGTTGAAATCTATTTCTGTACCATCGGAGAGAGTTACCTCGTAGGTCGTGGACATAAAGTCGCGATCCAGCTTGACTAGGACAGCGCTACGGCCAGCGAAGTACTTGGTCACAAACTGCTGTGCAGCTTTAGGGAGCTCATTGAACTCGATGATGCGATCGTTATCTGCTCGGAGTGTCGTCACCGACAGGGCGAGGAACGCGAGGGCAAAGGCCAAGAATCTCTTCATAATGAATGTGAATCTATGTAGTTTATAAAATACGAAACTACCTTTACAACCAGCGGTAAGGAGAAAAGGTTGTTTTACACCAGTTTATTCTCAGTGTATGCGTGTATTTGGGCATGAGTTCATCAATCCTTTCAGAGGTAGCTTGTATCGAGCTTATACTGAATGAAATACGAGGGGTAAAAAATTAGTGATGACGAGTTACCATAAGTCATTACAGAGAGTTGTGGTAACTCGCTTCAGCGAATTATAGTAAGTCCTCGAAGCGAGTTATGGTAACTCGTTTAGATGGGTTATGGTAAGTTGTTATCGCCTCTTCACAAGCCTCGTATTTAGGGTGTTTGTGAAGGGTAGAGGAATAAGGTATATGGAGGAGGGAGGAGAACTAAAAAGAAAGGAGCGAAGAAGCAGCCATCATAGGGCGTCATCTTAGTCTATGGACTGTGTAGATGAGCTTAACCGAATAGCTACTCCATCGCTACGTAGAGTGGCTATGCCTGATGTGCCGAATGCGTGTTAATACATCATCAAGTGTCTAATTGCATGCACCACGCCTGCTGCTCTTGGCTTGTTGTATTATTTCTTAGGACTGTCTCTCGACAAGCGAGGCAAAATCACCGTGGCGAGCTAGCAAATCATCGGGAGTACCACTCTCGGAGACTGCACCATCTCGTAGCACAACCACTTGGTTGGCTCTACGGATGGTACGCATACGATGAGCTATGATTAGTACGGTCTTATCCTTCACTAGTTCGCTGATGCCTTCTTGCATCAACGTCTCATTCTCTACATCGAGGCTTGCCGTGGCCTCATCTAAGAGGATGACAGGGGCATTCTTCAGCAAGGCTCGTGCAATGCTGATACGCTGTCTTTCACCTCCGGAGAGCTTCTGCCCATTCTCCCCGATCACAGTCTCGTAGCCGTCAGGTAGGCGGGTGATGAAGTCTTCGCAACGAGCTAGTCGAGCAGCTTCCCTCACCTCTTCGTCTGTAGCACTTTGCCTCCCGATACGGATGTTCTCCAGTACTGATGTGTTGAAAAGTACTACGTCCTGAAAGACAATAGCGAAGTGGCTGAGTAGGGCTTCGGGATCAATCTTCGAGATGTCTTCTCCTCCCAGAGTAATCAGACCATTATCAATATCCCAGAAGCGGGCAGCGAGCTTTGCAATTGTACTCTTTCCTCCACCCGAAGGACCTACAAGTGCCGTAATCTCTCCTTGCTTGGCTGTAAAGGATATATCTCGAAGCACTTGCTTGTCCTCCTCGTAAGAGAAGTCTACATGAGAGAAGGTAATATCATAGCCACGAAGTGCGTAGTCGGTTTTCCCTGTCTGCATAGGCATCTCCTCAATCTCACGCATACGCTTGATACGTACATCGAGGTAGCTGAGGAGGATGGAGTAATTGAATACCTCCTCCACGGGAGCATATACCCCAGCACCAAAGACGAGGAAGATGAGGTACGTCATCAGGTCCACCTTACCTGTCTCTAGGAGGGTAATCCCCGTAATGATGACAGAGACGAGACCTAGCTTGAGTAGAGCTACAGAGGTATTGATGAGTACACTTCCCGAAAGCTCATCACGGATCATCTCCTTCTCTAGAGCCATGAGTGAGAGATTGAGATCTCGCAGGTATGCCTCTTCTCCATTGTAGGCCTTGATTTCCCTAATGTTCTCGATGCCTTGTTGGATATCCTCCGTCACACGACGCTTGAGCTGATAGTTCTCTATAAAGCGCTGGGCGACCAGCCTCCTAGCAAAGAGAATAACGACAAGTGCAAGAGGTACGACCCAGAAGATCGAGAGAGCTAATCGCCAATCATAGAAGAAGAGTCCGAGAGCTATGAGGAGAACACTAATGACCGCAGCAAAGAGTTGAGGCACAGCATGAGAGAAGGTATGCTCTAGCTCGGTATTGTCAGCCATCACTGTCGAAGTGAGGTCGGAGAGGTCATGTTGTCCGAAGAAGGCAAGCGGGAGGCGACGGAGCTTCTCCGCCACTCGTATTCTACGGTTTGCACTCTCGTTATAGACAGCCTCGAAGGTACTCTTGTATTGTAGTCCACTGAGTATATAGAGTATGACAGAGAAAGCGATAGCTAGCCCCGCATAGAGCGTCCAGCTATATGTCGGCTCGCCCATGCCCAGTAGTGGACGGAGGTAATCTGAGAGGAAAAGGAAGATAAAGGTGATGGGGAGGATAAAGGCGATGTTGAGTAACGTCGTATAGAGTACACCTCGCTTGAAGTCCCTCTCCCCAGAGGGTGAAAGGGCGAGGCGATGCTGAAGGAAAGTCATAAGACGTAATAGAAATAGAGGTGAATATGTCAGCTTAGATATTCCATGCCACTGCTTTGTGGTACTCAGCCCACATATGGGCATAGAGTCCACCTTGGGCGAGAAGTTCGTCATGTGTACCTTGCTCTGCGATACAACCCTTGTCAATGACAAGGATATGGTCTACATGCTGGATCGTTGTCAAGCGATGTGCAATCATGAGTGCTGTTTTCCCTCGCATGAGTTCGACGAGCGCTTGTTGGATTAAAGCTTCATTCTCTGGGTCTGCGAAGGCTGTAGCTTCATCGAGGATAACGATAGGTGCATCCTTCAGTAGGACACGAGCTAGTGCTATACGCTGCTGTTCTCCCCCTGAGAGATATACTCCGTCCTTGCCCCCTATCTGTGTTTGGAGTCCTTTGGGTAGTTGCTCTACGAAGCTCTGGCACTGGGCAAGACGAAGTACCCGATGGATGTCCTCCTCTGTAGCGTGTGTAGACCCGTAGACAATGTTATCCCTCAGTGTGGTTTTAAAGAGGCGTGCATCTTGGAAGGCAAAGGATACCTCCTGCATGAGTTCTGTCTTAGCCATATCCCTTACATCCACACCTCCTATAGAGATTGTACCTCCTGCTACGTCCCAGAAGCGAGGAACTAATCGCGCAATTGTCGTCTTTCCTCCGCCAGAAGGTCCTACAAGAGCAAATGTTTTCCCCTCAGGGATATGGAAGCTGATGTCTCGCAGGGTGTCTTCGCTTGCTCCAGGATAGCGAAATGAAACATGCTCAAAACGTAGGTCATGTTGCTTGGGGAGAGATGTAACCTTGGGGTAAGATAGAGGCTCCGTACCTTGTGTTAGGCTCTCCATGCGGTCGATGGCTTGTCCCGCATTATAGAGCGAATACTGCAGGTTCATAATCTTCATGACACTCCCTGTGAGGATTGGGGTGATGAGGATATAAAGTAGCGTGTCAGAGATTGTCCCTCCATAGTCTCCTCCGTGATGGATGATAAGCATTGCTGTCGGGACGAGGAAGAAAGGAAGAGCATGAATAAATGTCTGATAGAGCTGCATCCTCACCCTTAGACTCTTTGTGTACTGGGTGACTAGGTCTCGGTAATTAATTATGCTGTCATAAAATCGTTTAAACGAATAGACCGTCTGTTGGAAGACCTTAACTACAGGGATCCCTCGTACATATTCCACAGCCTCACCACTGATTACCTCCAGAGCAGCAAGGTACTGCTTTTGGAAGGTATTTGTCTCGGCTTTCATCATTGTGGCTATCGTAAGGAATGCCAGTAGGATTGGTATGAGACATGCTAGCCCTAGCCTCCAGTCGAAGACAAAGATCAGAATGAAAACTAAGACAGGAGCTAGGATACTACCCACTAGGTCTGGTAGGATATGAGCGATGAAGGTGTGCGTCTCTGAGGCATTCTCATCAATCACCTTGCGTATCCGCCCTCCACTCTGCCCGTCAAAGAAACCTAATGGCAGAGCGAGGAGTGAGTGCATGGCACGTCTACGCATGTTTACCTCCACACGGAAGGCTGCTAGATGTGATAGCATCCCCGAGGCAAAGTAGCAAACGAGACTTCCCACAGCTGTTGCGAGTGCCCACAGTGCGTAGCGCATCACATGGGTATACTCCACGCTCCCACTGAGGAGTGTACGGATAATCAGCCAAATGAAGAGGTAGGGGAGAAGTGAAAGTACTCCACTCAGAGCAGAGAGGATGAGAGAGATGGGTAGTAGGCTCGTCCTGCCCTGCATATAGTCTTTGAAGCGTTTGAGTATATCCATCATACTGTATTTATTTTTGGCTAGGTATGTCCTTCGGGGACTTCCTGATACCTACCTAGCTCTGGGGGCAAAGGTAAGAAAGCCAGCTACTATTACCAAGCATTAATCGCCTCTTTATAAGCCTCTTTGAACGATGTGCAAGTTGCGTTTAGTCTCACCTTCTCCCTTCCTACCTTTGGGGATACTTCTTCCTCTAGTTCATTAGATACATATATGTGGGTATTTGCTGTATGCACAGTGTCATACGAAATCCCATGTACGTAACCACTATGATGCAAGCTCGGTACATAGGAAATAGTCGCTCATTGTCATTTAATTCTCTCTCCTTCTTTATTCGGTTACTACCCTTTGTAAATGTGCCTAAATAGAGGCTTTGTGAGAGGGGTAAAACGACTTGCCATAACTCGCCGTAATGACTTACCATAACTCATTTAAACGACTTACCATAACTCGTTGCGACGAGTTATGGTAAGTCGTTTAGAGGCATCCTCACACATTCATATCAGCCTGGTTTACAGATAAATAAACAGGGATATTGGCACAAGTAAACATGAGCGGTTGAGGGAAAAGGAAGCATATCCAAACAAAGTAGCCCCTAGGTACTAGGGTACCTAGGGGCTACTTCATGCCATCCCCTCAAGCAAGGGGACTAGAGATGTTGAGCTTCTTATGTAAAGAAGCTCAACAAAGAGAAAGAACTACTTGCCGTCCTCAAGTGGGAAGCGGAAGGGCTTACCATTATCATCTACGAAGGTTGATCCCTTCTTGTCGGTAATATGATAGCCATTCTTAGACCAATCCCAAATGCCCGTTTCATCCTCGGTAATAACACCGGTACTGGCATCACGCTTCTTACCATTGAGAGGGAAGTAGCAAATGAGGTTTTCGTCATTAGGATCGATCATCTTCCAGACCGAAGCCTTAATCTGTTCAGCCGTACGAGCAGATTTATAGATACGCACCTCACGCACGAGCTCATTCGCGCCACCGATCCAGACACCCTTCATCGTATAGACCTCACCAGGACGAATCTGGTCACGTGCAACCTCAACGCCATTTACGTAGACAATAACATTGGTATTGTCATAGACGAAGGAGAGCATGTACCACTCGTTGGGCTTAGCTGAAAGCTTATCAGCTGGTATATCAATCTGTCCACCGGCAGTCTTGATCTGTAGCTGGTTGGTCTGAATGGTCACATCACCAAAGCGAATATAGATTTCGTGATTGACACCACCATCCGTCTTACTACCGAAGACAGATCTATTATTCTGGCTGTAAGCACTACGGCGAACCATTGCCTCGTACGTCCAAGTACCAGTAGAAACTGTCTCGGGGAACATCGAGACAATCTCACTACCACCTGACTTCCAGACTTTCGTCAACGTAATCTGGTTAATAAAGAGGTAAGCTTCCTTCTGAGAATTGATAATCTTGCTATCGCTTGAGACAATCTCCAAAGGAAGGGCATACGTGCCACCCGAGAACTGGAGCCCCTTAATCTTAACTGGGATAGACAGGTGCGTCTGATTGGGAGCGAAGGTCAGTTCACTTGGGAGCTCATACATTGACTCAGGCAGGAGTACAAAGTTCGTGTTGTTCTCCTTATTATAACGGTCAAGCTGAGCCTTCCCTCCCGAGCGAATGGTAACCTTTACAGCAGAGCCCTGAGGCTTAGCAAGTGCCACACGCAGAGCCGTGTTAGTCTCATTTGCTCCATCCGCAAGGAAGAGCTGAGCCGAACCTGTTTCCTTGGGTACATAGACCCCTTGAGCCGTCTCAAACTGACCTGCGTTATCCTTATAAAGCTCGTTTTGGCAGCTCACCAGTAGAGCTGACGCAAAGAGCGCATATACTAGTTGCTTCATGATTTTCTCTTTACTAGCTCATTATTCGTTATCGAACTTACCAGGCTTTGTCTTATTGGCATACTCAAGAGCCTGACGAAGCCATCGGTAAGGCAGATTGTTACTCTTGTCATATTCCATATGGTAAGTCCCAATACCTGCGATACGGTTTCCATTGGGGAGGTCAAGAACACCATAGTCTGTGAGCTGATGCCCACCAGGCATATTTTGGATAACTGGATCATTTGTGCTGTAGCCAGGTAGACCTCCATTTTTCCAGAACTTCTCGAACTCAACCGTGATGATTGTCTTCGATTGCCACTTATCAAGGTGTGAATGTCTGATCTTATTCAGCACAGCTGAGGGACTACTTTCGTAATAAGCTTGATAGATATAGAAGTCTATCATCTTAGAAGCCTCAGTGGAAAGACAATCAGGCTCACCATCGAAGACAAGCATACGACCCTTAGGATGGAGGCGGTCATACATTGTTTTGACAAACTCGTACATGGCTTTATTACCATCAGGAGAGATCGTCGAGGAATTGGCGAGGTTGCCTGAGTGTCCATAGTTAGGCTCGTAGTCGATATCAAAACCGTCAAAGTTATACTTCTCGATCGAGTCACACAGCGCATTGGCATAGGCACGTGCAGCAGCGACCTTGTCTCCACCACCCTTGACATTCAGCCAATATTCCTGTTCTCGCCCCTTATATTCGACAGGGGTGAGTGGACCACCTAGGTCTTGGACAATCCAGCAGAGTAATGCCTTCCCTCCATTGACCTTTTGGAAAAACTTCAAGTCTTCCTGCTGCGCCTTGGTCAGGGGAGGACGTGTACCCCAAATGGAGACAAAATCAACACCATCAGGAAGCATCTTCAATTGCTTCATGGGGTCTTTACCAAGCCCTGTCCAGTTCCCATACCAGCCGAACCCTCTTACATGAGGCTTCTTACGCTCCTCACGTACCTTAGCAAAGTATTCACGCTGCTTGTCGGAGAGCTGATCCTCGGTACGTATGTCGATGAGAGGAAGCTCCACCTTGGGCTTCTCTGGGGTGATACGCTCAATCGGTCCCTGATGCTCAGGGAAGGTCTTGCGCTCGGGTTCAGTCCACTTTGCACAAGAGGCAAAAGTGATCGTAGCCACAGCTACGAGTATATGATTTGTCAGCTTCATGATTTAACTTGTCTTATTTCTAGTTGTTCGGCTGCTTAGGGCGATTGTCACGCACCCACCAGAGCTTTGTACTTCCCTTGTCTGGACCACCTAATAGAGAGGGGACAACCTTTAGACTTGGATTTGTCGTATAGGATTGATCAGAGAAGACAAAACGCTCTGGTGCACGGGCGTCAGCAGGAGCGTCGATACGTCCAGCTGCAGCCCTATCAGCAGGCTTCATGATGAAAGGATAGCCCGTACGACGATATTCCGTCCAAGCCTCTACCGAATTAGGGTAAAGAGCAAGGTACTTCTGGGTAATGATCTTCTGCAGCTGTTGTTCCTTCACTTCATCAGCTGTACCCGATGTATCATCCCAGCTTGGAGATACATTACCTTCCGAAATATCATCAGAGTAACCTGCAGGATATACAGGGCTGACAGTAGAGCTATTGTATGGACGAGGCTTACTTGTGGAGGAGAGGTATGCACCAAGCACGGCCCCTTGCTCCTCAAAGGACTTGCGTACACCTTCCTCATAGAGAGCCTTTGTATCACCTGATGTTAGGCCATAGAGTGAGGCCTCAGCCAAGAGGAATGAAGTCTCAGATGCACGGAACCAGAAGATATTCGTTGCCTCATCAGTGTTTGGCTTAGAAGCATCAGCAGCTCCACCATTATCACTACGTGGCAGGGTATACTCTGGTGCAATCGGATAATACTCAGGTAGCCAAATTTTAGCTACGCCGACGAAGTACTTTGCGATACGGGTATCATCATAACCCTTTAGGTAAGACCAAATCGTAGCACCCATACGTGTCTCATTGTAACCAATGGCTGCAAGGTAAGGGTTGAGTAGTGGTTGCTTAGCACTACTTTTGAGTGCCGCCTGATCAGCAATATCCTTAATCGGACCACCATTCTCCTGGGCTTTGGCAATGTACTCTTGTGCAAGATTGGGATCCTTAAAGTGAACACGTACAGCCAATCGAAGCATCAGTGAGTTAGCAAGCTTTGCCCACTTACGAGCATCACCATTATAGATTAGGTCATATCGTGAGGCAACATTCGCACCACCCTGAGAGAGGATTTTAGCTTGCTCATAGAGCTCCTTGAGCATCTCACGGTAAACCACTGACTGAGCGTCTGGCGTAGGAGTGATATTACCATCACCTGCGGTTGTATAGACGATTGGACCAAAGCCATCGGTCGCACGTGTCCAAGCAAGCACCTTCATTGTATTGGCGATTGCTAGGACTTGCTTCTCGTAGGAGCCAGTAGAGCCCTCGAGAGCTTGCTTGAGTTCTCGGTAGGAGGCTGCGAAGTTAGAGTAAAGCACCTCGTAAATGTACTTCATTCGTCCCCCGTTACCGAAGTTCCAGTTCGACTCAATGTTGAAGTTCCAGTTGTTATTATTCCCAAAGTAGCCGATATAGTTACCCGAGGAATAGAGGTCTGTAGCGGCAAGGTCATTCCCTGGACCAGTAGTCTCAGATGGAGCCCCAACAGGGACGACCTTAAGTTGCATAGTCAGAAGCGGAGCTCCATAAGAGAGTCCATCGCGCAGGAGTTCTTCCTTCGTTACCCCCAGACGATCTGTATTGACTTCCTCTTGGTTGCAGGAGGCAAGGCTTACGAGAGCGAGAGCTGGGAGGATATATTTCTTTAGTTTCATAGAGCGAAATTCTTTCTAGTTTTCTAGGATAGATACGCTTAGAAGTTGAGCTTCAAGCTAGCACCAAGCGTACGTTGGCTGGGGAGCATGAAGTAGTCGTATCCCTGTCCAAAGGTACCAGTAGATGCAGTAAGCTCAGGGTCATATGGAGCCTTATTGTAGATCATCCATAGATTAGTACCATACACAGAGAGTGAAGCACCACGAACGGCCTTCCCCAAGAAGCTCTTATTGATGAAACTCTGTGGGAGACTATAGGTGAGACTCATCTCTTGCAGACGAACATTCGTGGCCGAATAGACGTAGTAAGCATCAAGCTGAGAAACGGCATCATAGTAGATACGCGGATTGACATCAAAGCCAGGGCCAAGGTTTACTTTCCCTTGTGCACGAGCATCCGCTGTGGCTTGTGATACGCCGAACTTATCCAGAGTTGCTTGTGTCTTTGAAATCACAATACCACCGAGGCGTGCCGTAAAGAGCACATTCAGATCAAAGCCCTTGAAGCTAAAGCCATGTCGCCAACCAAGGTTCCACTTTGCGTTCACAGAACCGAGCTTATAGGGGGATGTGGTCATGGTGCGGAGTGGTGCACCTTCTTCATAGACTAGGCGCCCCTTTGAGTCTCGCTCTAGGGCCTGCGTAGCATAGACATCCCCGATCTCTCCACCCTCACGTAGGCGGAAGCGTCCGACCTGAAGGTCGTTGAGGTCTACACGCTGCTTAGTAATAGGGTTGTAGACACCTGAGCCAAGACGGATAATCTTATTACGGTTAGCTGTAGCCGTGAGGCTTGTGTTGTAGCCAAACTGACCAAACGTCTTGTTAAACCCTAGGGTCATTTCAATCCCTCGGTTGCGTACATTACCTGCCTGCACATAGAGCTTCTTGTATCCCGTGCTAGCATCTAGGTCTGTACCAAGGAGCTGATTATAGGTATTAGACTGGTAAATCGTAGCAGCAAAAGATAGAGCCCCATCAAACCAGCGAGAGTCAATCCCTAGCTCAAAGGAGCGAGTGCGCTCAGCCTTGAGGTTCGGAAGTGGGTAGTAGTCGAATGGTTCAAGCTTTCCACCCTTGAGCTTACGAGTCTGCGTACCTGGAGTTAGACCAATGAAGGGGATAGGTGAGCCAACCTCGGTATAAGAGCCACGTACCTTAAGGAAGGTAAGAGCGGGACGGAGTGCAGCACGCGCTTTATCACCGATAAGTTCTGTTACGATAGCCGATACACCGACAGATGGATAGAAGATCCAGGGATCTGCACTATTGACCAGCTGTGAAGGCTTGTCCGTACGCCCCGTAACTGTTAGATAAAGAGCGTTACGCCAAGCTAGCTCAGCAGAGCCAAAGACAGCGAAGTTGCTCTTACGTTCCCCCGTCTGCGAAGGCGTAGCATTAGCGGCGTCGATATTCGAGTAGATGAACTTATTCGCTATACGAAGTAAGTCACCAGCATAACCACTGCCCTTCGAGTCATACTCCTCGTAAGAGGTACCGACGTTTGCGGTAAGGTGATAGTCTCTTGCGATATCCCCAGAGTAGTTCACCATGAAGTCTACATACTGCTGCTTGTAGTAACCCGAGGAGTAACGATACGTACCGAGAGGCTTAGCCAGCGTAGAGGTTGTCGTTGCATAACGCTTGTCTTCATTCTCCGTATCTGTCTTATCCAAACGGGCACGACCTGCAACATTTAGTTCCTTCGAAATATCATACTTCAGTAAGCCAAAGAGCATGTAGCGATCCTTGACTTCTGGGCGAAGGTTACGATAGGCTACCCAATAAGGGTTCTGAGCCTCTAGCCCCATATCGCCTGGTCCCCACTGCTGTACGCTGTAGTGACGTGCGTCATCGTAACGCTCAAAGTGCTTTTCCTGATCGAAGTCCATACCTCGTGGGTAGAGATAAAGCCCAACGATAGGGTTAAAGTACGTACCGAAAGAGACCATATTATTGGCATACTCACGTACGTAGTTAGCTGTCACATCAAGAGTAAGCTTATCATTCAAGAATTTCGCTGTGTTACGCAACGACACATTGTAGCGATGATAAGCGTTATTGGGGACAATCCCTCTAGAGTTAATCGACGAAGCCGAGAAATAAGTCTGGTTCTTGTCCGTACCCGTAGAGAAGCTAAAGGCGTTATTGAAGGTCGTCCCCGTTCTGAAGAAGTCCTTTACATTATGCTTTGATGGTGTAGCAAGCTTATCTCCCCACGAAGAGACTTCACCGGGCTTGTTCCCATAGATATTTTGGAAGCGTGGGAGGATAAAGGGATTGGAGAACTCTGTAGAACTGGAGAAGTTCGCACGGAACTGTCCTGCTACCCCTTTCTTTGTATTGATGAGTATTACCCCATTCGCTGCCGAAGCGCCATAGAGTGCAGCTGCCGAAGGCCCTGTAAGGACGGAGATCGACTCTATATCCTCAGGGTTGAAGTTCGATATGCCTTCGCTGGAGGTACGTCCTGAACCAAAGCCCGAGCCGTCACCAGCACGGTCTGCATTATTCCCAATAGGCACCCCATCGACCACGTAGAGCACGTTGTTGTCTCCCGAGATAGACTTATTACCGCGCATGACGACACGAGTACCACCGCCGACACCAGAGGAGCTGCGCTGGATGTTTACCCCAGCGACCTTACCTGAGAGGCTGTTCATGAAGTTGGCATCCTTGACAGTAGTCAGAGCATCGCTCTTCACCTCTTGGACATTATAGCTCAGAGCCTTCTGGCTGCGCTTAATACCAAGAGCGGTGACAACGACCTTGTCTAGCTGCTTGTCAGCTGAGGCCATATTGATGACCAACTCTGTTTGATCCCCTACGACGACCTCTTGCTTCGTGTAGCCAACGTAGGTAACGACTAGCGTTGCGCCAGCCTTGACATTCTTCACGGTGAACTTCCCGTTGATGTCCGTCAGAGCGCCTTGACCAGACGCACCCTTGACCATAACAGAAGCTCCGACCAGCGGCTCATGATCGGCAGCATCACGCACGACACCGCTGATGCTCTTCCCCTGGGCCATCGCAGAGACAGCCACGAAGAAGATACTCATGAGGAGAAATAATAGTTTCTTCATATCTGAATTGTATAAAATAAGACTCTACAGTACAGCACCATAGGCCGACCTCAGTATATTTGCCACAACGCCAAACAAGGGGGTACTCCTTTAAGTTGGGAACTTCCTAAAGGAATTTGTGTTCCAAAAGGCCCATCCTCGATATAAACGCCGAAAGATAATTCGCAAGGCTATCTTTTCCTAAGTGATGCGTCCGCAAAAATAGGAGAAAAAAGCTATTAAATGAAGGGTTTTTCAGGGAATGGCACTTATTAAATTTATTAAGAAAGTATTTAGACTTACCGCACCCCTCGCAAACGCCCTAAAGACAAACTAAGTCACGACATCACAACACCTTATACATAAATATTTACACTCGGTTAAAACGTGTTATCCGAACTCATATTTTCTCCGATTTGCGAATGCAGAACAAAAAAACGAGCTTTTTTCTTCAACTTTTTCAATATCCTTTCCGCTCCTCCCCTCTCTTTCACCTTACCCCCACCTTCACTTATCTCCTCGGCACGACTTCTCTTCGTCTCCGTACACATTCCCATCTTCTTTGGAAAGCATTCCTTCAAGTAAAAACACACTCCCTCTACCCCCCCCTACCTAAAGGCATTTGAGAGCAAAGCCTGAGACTTACTACAACTCGCCGTAACGAGTTACCATAACTCTCCTCAGAGACTTACCATAACTCATTTAAGCGACTTACCACAACTCGTTGCAACGAGTTGTGGTAAGTCGCTAGCCCATATCCTAAACAGAACATATAACACTGACAATAAGCACAATACAACGCCCTAGGGAAGGGCATAAGAATAACCTAAGACTGAATTTGAGTAAGACATCCCCAACCCTGCACTCAACGTCAGCAACAGGAAGAATATATGGGACACAACAGATCTCTCCGCTCGGCTCCCTAGCCTAAGGACAAAGCCAGAGCCTCGTCTGACCAATAAAGAGATGGCCTCTATCCTCCCTCCGCTACAGACAAATAGAGATAATCCATTACCCTTTTTCCACACAAGGCTGCCTCATCTGACCTTAACTATATGGGGACAACATATCCCTAGAAATACCGACCTTTGCTCCATGACTCAGCCTACTATACAGAGATACCCCTTCAATAGCCCCTCCACCCTCGGTCTCGAGGTCAAGCCCCTCACCTTCATCAGCGAGAAGGCAGAGAAAGCAGGTGCCATCCATCGGGCGGACTTTTACCAGCTCCTATGGGTCGAGGAGGGAAGGCTCAGCCTAAGCCTAGACTTCGAGGACGTCTGCATCAGAGACGAAGAAGCCCTACTCATCTCACCAGGGCAGGTCGTGCGCTTCTGTGTCGGTAGCCTTCCGAAGGGCTTCGCCGTGCTCTTCGTCCCCGAGTTCATAGGCGAAGCCACTAGCGACATCCGACTCCTACACCAGCTCCTCGGCGCAAGCCTTAGGGGCTACAAGGTCAGTTCCCTACATGGGCTCCCGATCCCAGGGCTCATGCACCAGCTCATGAGAGAGCTCACAGCACAGGAGACTGTGTATCAGCTCATCATCGCACGGAGCTGCCTGCGCATCCTGCTGGCGGAGGTGGCACGGCGTCTGCCCCATGAGGCAGAGGGAGGAGGCGAGCTGGCAGGGAGGTTCTTCGCAGCGGTCGAGGAGCATCACCACCATCTCTACAACATCCAAGACTATCAGAGACTACTCGGGGTCATGGAGAAGCAACTAGCAGGGGCTATACGGCAGGCAGTGGGGATGACACCCAAGGCCGACCTCGACCAGCGCCGTCTGCTGGAGGCTAAGCGTCTACTTTCCTTCAGCGACCTCTCCATCAAGGAGGTCGCCTATGGGCTCGGCTTCGATGAGCCCACCAACTTCAATAAGTTCTTTCGCAAGCATGCAGGGCTTAGTCCCGGAGACTTCCGACTAGCACAAGGTGAGCACTAGGAGCGTGTCGGCGGAGATTTACCCTACAAGGGCGAGGAAGGATTACAGCGGAGGGAAAGAGCCGCTGTACCTTTGCAGTGTAAAAAGAAACGAACAACGTAAACAATGAAGCTCAAGGTAATCACCCTCCTCGCTGCCACCCTCGCACTGGTCAGCTGCGACAAGAAGAACGAAGGAACAAACTCAACAGATAGCACAACTATGAATCAGAAGGAAGAAGTAGTCGCTCTACTCAAGAGCATCGAGACGGGCGAGAGCGCACCCGTCGCAGTCATCAACGCCGAGAAGTACATCCAGCACAACCTCGGCATCAAGGACGGCCTAGCAGGCTTCGGCGAGGCTCTCGCTGCCCTACCCGCAGGCTCCGCACGAGTGAACACCGTACGTGTCCTACAGGATGGCGACTTCGTCATCGCCCATACGGACTACAACTTCTTCGGCCCCAAGATCGGCTTTGACATCTTCCGCTTCGAGGGAGGTAAGATCGTCGAGCATTGGGACAACCTCCAGGAGAAGCCCACTACAGCGAACCCCAGCGGTCACACCATGATCGATGGCACCACCGAAGTCAAAGACCTCGACAAGACCGAGGAGAACAAGAAGCTAGTCGCCCAGTTCGTCTCCGATGTCCTGCAGGGCAAGGCTCCCGAGAAGCTCACAAGCTACTTCGATGGCGACAACTACATTCAGCACAACCCTGCCATCGCAGACGGACTCTCTGGGCTGGGCGCGGCACTCGAGGCAATGGCTAAGCAAGGCATCGCAATGACCTACGATCGTGTACACAAGGTATTAGGCGAAGGGAACTTCGTCCTCGCCATCAGCGAAGGGAGCTTCGGGGGTAAGGCCGTGACCTTCTACAACCTCTTCCGTGTCGAAGGCGGCAAGATAGCAGAGCACTGGGACGTCGTCGAGCCCATCCTCCCCGCCGAACAGCACCAAAACAAGAATGGGAAGTTCGGCTTCTAAGGCCAGCCCCATCTCTCCTTCTTACACCAAATAAGTCCCCCGCCCGTGCTACAACTCTGTAGCACGGGCGGGGGACTTATTTCACTTGCACCCCTAATTAGCAAAGAGTCTCTCACTCTGGGCAAAATATAGATACTCTCTGGCCAAAACATAGAGATATACCACCCACTAGAATATAAAAAGAAGAGGCTGTACCCATCAATGTGGGTACAGCCTCTCGTATTAACTAGCTTAAATCAGAGCATTACTCAGCTACTGCAAGGACTTCGTCATCGAAGGAAGCTGAGGCAGCTAGAGCCTTCTGATGCTCCACCTCGGGCATCACAACGAGTCGCTTGTACTCACGCAGACCTGTACCAGCAGGGATCAGGTGACCACAGATGACATTCTCCTTTAGACCCTCGAGGGTATCGACCTTACCATTGATGGCTGCATCGTTGAGCACCTTCGTGGTCTCCTGGAAGGAGGCTGCGGACATGAAGCTCTTCGTCTGCAGAGCAGCGCGTGTGATCCCTTGAAGGATCTGGCGAGCTGTCGCAGGCTTGGCTTCGCGTACCTCTACGGTGCGGAGGTCACGGCGCTTGAGGGAGCTATTCTCGTCACGGAGCTTACGCAGAGTGACGATCTGCCCTGGGCTGAGCGTCTCGGAGTCGCCAGCGTCGGTGACCACGACCTTGCCCCATAGGCGGTCGTTCTCCTCCATGACCTCTAGCTTGTCGACGACCTGCTGCTCGAGGAAGAGCGTATCCCCTGGATCGAGGATCTCTACCTTACGCATCATCTGACGTACGATGACCTCGAAGTGCTTATCGTTGATCTTCACACCCTGTAGGCGGTAGACGTCCTGTACTTCGTTCACGATGTACTCCTGGACGGCCGTGGGCCCCTTGATCTCAAGGATGTCCGTAGGAGTAATCGCACCATCGGAGAGAGGCATACCCGCATAGACGGAGTCACCCTCTTGGACGAGGATTTGCTTGGAGGTAGGGACGAGGTACTTACGTTCGGCACCGAGCTTTGTGGTGACAATGACCTCTCGATTACCACGCTTGAGGCTCTTACCGAAGGAGACCACCCCATCGACCTCCGCTACGACAGCAGGGTTGGAAGGGTTGCGTGCTTCGAAGAGCTCTGTCACACGGGGTAGCCCCCCCGTGATGTCGCCTGCCTTACTCATAGAGCGAGGAATCTTAGCAAGCGTTTCCCCAACCTTGATTGCCTTATGGTTATCCTGTACGATGTGAGCACCGAGAGGAAGGTTGTAGTTACGTATGATATTGCCCTTCGCATCTTCGATATGGATACCTGGGACAAGGTTACGATCCTTAGACTCGATGATAATCATCTCCTTCAAACCTGAAGCTTCATCTGATTCGACACGATAGGTAGAGCCTTCGATGAGGTTATCGAAGACAACCTTACCAGAGACTTCAGAGATGATAAGGGCATTGAATGGGTCGAACTCAAAGAGCGTCTCACCCTTCTTGACCTCCTGACCTTCATCAAAGAAGAGCTTAGCACCATAAGGTACCTTCACGGAGCGAAGGACAATCTTGGTGTTCTTATCAGAGATCTTGAGTTCGGTCATTCGGCTTACCACGATCTTCTGTGGAGCTTCACCATCCTGACCTGCGACCTCGGCGACACGTAGGTCATCGAAGGTCACGATACCATCATACTTGGCAGCGACGCTATTGCGGGTAGCGACGTTCGAAGCAACCCCCCCGACGTGGAACGTACGGAGTGTAAGCTGTGTACCAGGCTCACCAATCGACTGAGCGGCGATAACACCGACGACCTCACCCTTCTGGACGAGGATGTTGGTAGCGAGGTTACGGCCATAGCACTTGGCGCAGACACCCTTCTTGGACTCACAGGTGAGCACAGAGCGGATCTCGACCTGCTCGATAGGCGAAGCCTGGATCAGCTCGGCAGCAGCCTCGCGAATCTCTTCGCCTGCATGGACGATGATCTCACCCGTAGAGGGGTGGATGATATCATGGACGGAGACACGTCCGAGGATGCGCTCATAGAGGGTTGCTACGACTTCGTCATCGTTATCCTCCTTGGTGAGCTCAGTAGCCACAAGGCCACGGAGCGTACCACAGTCCTCCTCGGTCACGATCACATCCTGAGAGACGTCTACGAGACGACGGGTAAGGTACCCTGCATCAGCAGTCTTCAGAGCGGTATCGGCAAGCCCCTTACGAGCACCGTGGGTAGAGATGAAGTACTCTAGTACGGAGAGACCTTCCTTGAAGTTGGAGAGAATTGGGTTCTCAATGATCTGTCCCCCTTCGCTCCCGCTCTTCTGAGGCTTGGCCATAAGACCACGGATACCGGAGAGCTGACGAATCTGTTCCTTCGAACCACGAGCCCCAGAGTCCATCATCATGAAGACGGAGTTGAAGCCCTGATTGTCTTCACTCAGGTGCTTCATCAGGATGCCTGTGAGCTGGCTATTGACATGCGTCCAGGTGTCGATGATCTGATTGTAGCGTTCGTTGTTCGTAATGAACCCACCGCTATAGTTCATCATAATCTCATCGACAGCCTCATACCCCTCGGCGATTAGCTTAGCCTTCTCCTCTGGGATGATGACGTCACCGAGGTTGAAGGACAGTCCGCCCTTAAAGGCCATGTAGTACCCGAGGTTCTTGATGTCATCAAGGAACTGTGCCGTCGTAGCTACACCGCAAATCTTAATCACACGACCGATGATGTCACGGAGGGACTTCTTACCTAGTACTTCGTTCACGTAGCCGACTTCCTTAGGCACATATTCATTGACGAGGAGGCGCCCCATCGAAGTATCGACCATGTGACGGACGGGCTCGCCATCCTTCATGTCGTCCACATAGACCTTAATCGGAGCGTGGAGGTCTATCTTACCTTCGTTGTAGGCAATGGTAGCCTCTTCTACACCATAGAAGGTATAGCCGCTACCCTTAGCCCCGGGACGGAGCTTGGTGATATAGTAGAGCCCGAGCACCATGTCCTGTGAAGGGACGGTAATCGGCGCACCATTGGCAGGGTTGAGGATGTTGTGCGAGGCAAGCATCAGCATCTGAGCCTCGAGGATAGCTTCGTTGCCAAGGGGGAGGTGGACAGCCATCTGGTCACCATCGAAGTCAGCGTTGAAGGCCGTACAAGATAGAGGATGGAGCTGGATAGCCTTACCCTCGATCATCTTGGGCTGGAAGGCCTGAATACCGAGTCGGTGCAGGGTAGGAGCACGGTTCAAGAGGACGGGGTGTCCCTTCATCACGTACTCAAGGATGTCCCATACGACAGGATCCTTACGATCGACGACCTTCTTGGCGCTCTTGACGGTCTTGACGATACCACGCTCGATGAGCTTACGGATGATAAATGGCTTGTAGAGCTCAGCTGCCATGTACTTGGGCAGACCGCATTCGTGCATCTTCAGCTCAGGGCCTACGACGATGACCGAACGTGCGGAGTAGTCTACACGCTTACCGAGGAGGTTCTGACGGAAGCGTCCCTGTTTCCCCTTTAGGCTATCCGAGAGGGACTTGAGCGGACGATTGTTGTCAGAGCGTACGGCACTAGACTTACGGGAGTTATCGAAGAGCGAGTCAACCGCCTCCTGGAGCATACGCTTCTCATTGCGAAGGATCACCTCAGGAGCCTTGATCTCGATCATGCGCTTTAGGCGGTTGTTACGAATGATCACACGACGATAGAGGTCGTTGAGGTCAGACGTAGCGAAGCGGCCACCATCCAGAGGAACAAGCGGGCGCAGATCGGGTGGGATGACGGGGAGTACCTTCATGATCATCCACTCGGGACGATTGATGTTCTTAGAGGCACGGAAGCTCTCGACTACTTGTAGACGCTTGAGCGCTTCGCTCTTCCTCTGCTGCGAACCATCGGTGCTAGCCTTATGACGGAGCTCGTAAGAGAGGGCGTCAAGATCAAGGCGAGCGAGCATATCGTAAACAGCCTCAGCCCCCGTCTTACAGATAAACTTGTCGGGGTCGGTATCCTCGAGCTGTGCGTTACCTGGATACTCCTGATCTAGGTAATCAAGATACTCAAGGTACTGCTCCTCAGTGAAGACAGGATTGGGATCCTTCTCTAGGGACTTGGCTGCAGACTCCTTGACAAGGTCTTCGTTGATACGAGCAGCGAGTACCCCGGGCTGAATGAGGACATAGCGCTCATAGTAAATGATGGACTCGAGCTTCTTGGTAGAAAGACCAAGGAGATAGCCCATCTTGTTCGGCAGTGAACGGAAGTACCAAACGTGAGCAATGGGCACCTCGAGTTTGATGTGCCCCATGCGCTCACGGCGCACTTTCTTCTCCGTGACTTCTACACCACAACGGTCACAGACGATGCCACGATAGCGGATACGCTTGTACTTACCACAATGGCACTCAAAGTCCTTGACGGGACCGAAGATGCGTTCGCAGAAGAGCCCATCACGCTCGGGCTTATAGGTACGGTAATTGACGGTCTCGGGCTTGAGCACCTCACCGCTTGAGTTCTCTAAGATCTCCTCTGGGGAGGCCAGAGAAATCCGAATCTGGGAGAAATTACTCTTTATCTTATTGTCTTTCTTGAAAGCCATAATCAAGCTGGGGAATGAATCGTTGTCTCTAGGTTCTATCCTTTGGGTGGGGGTATCCGCAGAGGGGGAGAAGGTACTACCACAACCTCTAGGCAGGTATCGGGGGAAACTCGTCCGACGTTACGGGGGAAACCCTAAGCACTTACAAGGGGAACCATCCAGAGAGGGGGAGAAAATGAGTATTATCAGTAGCTCCACCCCTCTCTTCACCCTAGGAGGTCTCCGTAGGCGGAGAGAGGGAGGAAGCTAATTCGGAATCTTAATCAAGCGAGAAGCTGAGACCAAGCCCCTTCAGTTCGTTCAGCAGTACGTTGAGCGACTCTGGGATGCCTGGCGTAGGCATCGGATCTCCCTTCACAATCGCTTCGTAGGCCTTAGAGCGTCCGTGGACGTCGTCGGACTTAATCGTGAGGATCTCCTGTAGGATATGTGAAGCACCGAAGGCTTCAAGTGCCCAGACTTCCATCTCTCCGAAACGCTGACCACCATGCTGAGCCTTACCGCCAAGAGGCTGCTGCGTGATCAGAGAGTAAGGCCCGATGGAACGGGCGTGCATCTTATCATCGACCATGTGACCGAGCTTGAGGAAGTAGGTGACCCCAACCGTAGCAGGCTGGTCAAACTGCTCACCCGTACCACCATCGAAGAGGTAGGTCTTACCGTTGCGGGGGAGCCCTGCCTTGTCAGTCCATTCGTTCATATCGTCGAGGGAAGCTCCGTCAAAGATAGGAGTGGCGAACTTGCAGTCCAGACGTCGGCCAGCCCAAGCGAGGACAGCCTCGAAAATCTGACCGAGGTTCATTCGCGAAGGCACACCTAGAGGGTTCAGACAGAGATCCACAGGAGTACCATCGGCAAGGAAAGGCATATCTTCCTGGCGCACGACCTTAGAGACAATACCCTTATTACCGTGACGACCGGCCATCTTATCCCCTACCTGGATCTTACGCTTCTTGGCAATGTAGACCTTAGCCATCTGGATGATCCCAGAAGGTAGCTCGTCTCCCATCGTCTCGTCAAGCTTGCGACGACGAAGCTCGGAGTCGTACTCCTTCGCCTTCTTCAGATAGTTAGATACGACTTCGCCGATTAGCTTGTCGGTATGCTCATTGCCCGTCCAACCAGAGACGATGATTTCATTGTAGTTCAGTGCCTCGAGCTCAGCTCGTGTGAACTTCGTTCCCTTACGGAGCTTTTCTACCCCGAGGAAGTCCTTCACACTGCTCTTACAGGTCTTACCCGAGCACAGCTTAAAGAGACGATCAATGAAACTATTTCGGAGCTCAGCCTGCTTACGCTCACCCTTTTCATCGAGGAGAGCAACAGCCTCCTTCAGCTCGGCACGGTTCTTCTTCGTAGCCTTAGAGTAGAGCTTGGTGTCGATGACAACCCCACGGAGCGAAGGAGTAGCCTTGAGAGAGGCATCCTTGACGTCCCCAGCCTTATCGCCGAAGATAGCACGAAGGAGCTTCTCTTCTGGAGTAGGATCGGACTCACCCTTTGGAGTAATCTTACCGATAAGAATATCGCCTGGGTTCACACGAGCCCCGATACGGATGATACCGTTTTCATCGAGGTTCTTCGTTGCATCTTCCCCAACGTTCGGGATGTCGCTCGTGAGCTCTTCCATACCACGCTTCGTCTCACGCACCTCCAGCGTATATTCGTCTACGTGCACAGAGGTGAAGAAGTCTTCGCGGACAAGGCGCTCATTGAGCACAATAGCATCCTCATAGTTGTACCCCTTCCAAGGCATGTAAGCCACCTGGACGTTGCGACCAAGGGCAAGCTCACCAGCCTGTGTGGAGTACCCTTCGGTAAGGATGTCCCCAGCCTCGACACGCTGCCCCTTGAAACAGATGGGGCGTAGGTCGATAGTCGTGCTCTGGTTGGTCTTGCGGAACTTGGGGAGGTTATAGGTCGTGATGGGATCCTCGAAGCTAACGAAGACCTCATCCTCGGTACGATCATAGCGGATCTTAATGCAAGTCGCATCAACGAAGACAACTTCACCGGTACGCTCAGCCACAATCTGTGTACGAGAGTCACGCACTAGCTGCCCCTCAATACCGGTACCTACGATAGGCGCTTCGGGACGAAGGAGGGGAACAGCCTGACGCATCATGTTCGATCCCATGAGGGCACGGTTAGCGTCATCGTGCTCTAGGAATGGAATCAGAGAGGCCGCAATGGAAGCAATCTGCGTAGGAGCAACGTCCATGAGCTGTACCTCACTAGGAGACACAACTGGGAAGTCGGCTTCCTTACGAGCCTTGACTGCATCACGGATGAAGCGACCAGCATTATCTAGGGGAGCATTCCCCTGAGCTACGACGAGTTCTTCTTCCTCCTCTGCTGTATAATATTGTAGTCCTTCCTCAGAGAAGTCTACACGACCATTCTTCACCGAGCGGTAAGGAGTGGCAATGAAGCCTAGGTCATTGATCTTCGCATAGACACAGAGGGAGGAGATAAGACCGATGTTAGGTCCTTCAGGCGTCTCAATAGGACAGAGACGGCCATAGTGGGTATAGTGTACGTCACGAACCTCGAAGCCTGCACGCTCACGAGAGAGACCACCCGGTCCTAGAGCCGAGAGACGGCGCTTGTGGGTAATCTCCGCCAGAGGGTTCGTCTGGTCCATGAACTGAGATAGAGCGTTCGTACCAAAGAAAGAATTGACAACAGAGGACAGAGCCTTTGCATTGATCAAATCGGTAGGTACGAAGACTTCGTTGTCACGTACATTCATACGCTCACGTACTGTACGAGCCATACGTGCCAGCCCCACACCAAACTGGTTATAGAGCTGCTCACCAACTGTACGTACACGGCGATTGGAGAGGTGGTCAATATCGTCCACCACTTCCTTAGAATTCACAAGCCCGACAAGGTACTTGATGATTGCCACGATGTCCTCGTTGGTCAGGACACGATTGTCGGGATCGATGTCTAAGCCTAGCTTCTTGTTGATTCGATAACGCCCTACTTCCCCAAGATCGTAACGCTTGTCAGAGAAGAAGAGATTTGCCAATACTTCACGTGCATTGGACTCATCTGCAGGATCAGCATTACGTAGCTGGCGGTACGTATAATAGAGAGCATCATGCTCCGAGTTGCAAGGGTCCTTCTGGAGCGTATTGAAGATAAGGGCGTAGTCCAGAGAGTCCTCCGTTCTCTCCTTATGGAGAAGGATGGTCTTATTACTTGACTCCAGAATGAGGTCTATATTGTCTTCCGTGATCTCAGCCTCGCGCTCCACCAGCACGGTGATACGCTCCATTGAGACGACCTCACCCGTATCCTCATCACTGAGGTCATCGATGTAGGTCTTCGTGACACGCCCTGCTAGGCGTCGCCCAACATGCTTTTCGAGGTTAGCACGTGTCACCTTTATCTCTTCAGAGAGATCGAAAAGGTCTAAGATCTGCTTATCAGACTCAAAGCCAATGGCACGCAACAAGGTCGTCACAGGGAGCTTCTTCTTACGATCGATGTAAGCATACATGACATTGTTGATGTCTGTTGCAAACTCAATCCAAGAGCCCTTGAACGGAATGATACGTGCGGAGTAAAGCTGAGAGCCGTTGGTGTGGGTACTTGTCCCAAAGAATACGCCTGGCGAACGATGGAGCTGAGAGACAACTACACGCTCAGCACCATTGATAACAAACGTACCCGACTCAGTCATGTAAGGGATGTAGCCCAAGAAGACATCCTGCACAACAGTGCTGAAGTCCTCATGGTCGGGATCCGTACAAGAGAGCTTAAGCTTGGCCTTAAGTGGCACACTATAGGTTAGGCCACGGCTGAAACACTCCTCGATGGTGTATTTAGGAGGATCGACATAGTAGTCGAGAAACTCGAGGATAAAGTTATTCCGCGTGTCTGCAATGGGGAAGTTCTCGTTAAATACCCGATAGAGTCCCTCGGATTTGCGGGACTCTGTAGCGGTATCCAGCTGGAAAAAGTCGCGGAAAGACTTCAATTGTACTTCGAGGAAGTCCGGGAAGACAAGCGGATTCTTGATCGAAGCAAAGTTGATTCTCCGTTTTTGTGGATTGGCGGCCATCTATTTATTGCTTGAGGTAATAAGAGTACGGATTCGTTGTTCTTAGACACGAAATGGTTAAGATCCCCCTCGTCGGGGGATCTTAACCATAATCACCTGATTTCAGGCGCTATAGTGGTAGCTTACTTAAGTTCTACTTCAGCACCAGCTTCCTCAAGAGCCTTCTTGAGAGCCTCTGCTGTAGCCTTATCTACACCCTCCTTCACAGGAGCAGGAGCAGCGTCTACGATGTCCTTAGCTTCCTTGAGGCCAAGACCACAGTGTTCCTTAACAGCCTTTACTACCTGGAGCTTAGCAGCGCCAGCGCTCTTGAGGATAACGTCGAAGGAGCTCTTTTCTTCTTCCTGAGCGCCTTCAGCGGGGCCAGCTACGACAACAGCTGCAGCTGCTGGTTCGATTCCGTACTCGTCCTTAAGGATAGCTGCGAGTTCGCTTACTTCCTTTACCGTCAGGTTTACAAGCTGTTCGGCAATTGCTTTGATATCTGCCATGTCGATTGATTATTTCGTTTGTTTTCTTGTTCTTGTTTACTACTAGGGTTGAGCTTCTCGTTACTCTGCCGCAGCATCTGCAACCGCCTCACCGCCCTTTTCGCCCTTATTCTCAAGAGCAGAGACGAGATTGCGGATAGGAGATTGAAGCAGGGCAATAACGTCGGCGATAAGCTCTTCCTTACTCTTAATTGAGACAAGCTCTGAGAGCTGATCTGCGCCATAGAAGCCTGTTTCTGCGTAAGCTGCCTTGAGACGAAGCTTAGACTCTTCCTTCTTGTCCTTAGCAAAGTCCTTGATGATCTTAGCTGGGGCATTGGCTACCGTGGTGAACATGATAGCTGTATTACCCTTAAGCGCAGAGTACAAGGTTGCGAAGTCCACATCAGACTCAGAGAGAGCCCTGCGAAGGAGAGTATTCTTAGCTACGACGAGCTTGATACCACCCTTGTTACACGCACGACGAAGCTGAGCAGTCTTCTCAGCATCGAGACCTTCTATATTCGTCAAGTAGAAGTGTGGGTACTCGTTCAGGTAGCTCTTAAGCTGCTCTACTACAGCACCTTTATTTTCCTTTCTCATGATTTCTTCCTTTGCTGTTATTCTTCTATTGACTTAGGATCGATCTTGATACTCGGGCTCATAGTGCTAGAGAGGTAGATGCTCTTGACATAAGTCCCCTTAGCAGCTGTTGGCTTGAGACGAATGAGCGTAGAGATGATCTCATGAGCATTGTCGTAGATCTGTTCGGGAGAGAAGGAGACCTTACCGATTGAGGTATGCACGATACCCGTCTTATCTACCTTGAAGTCAATCTTACCTGACTTCACTTCCTTCACAGCTGCAGCAACGTCATTGGTCACTGTACCACTCTTTGGGTTAGGCATGAGACCACGAGGGCCGAGAACACGACCAAGAGCACCAATCTTACCCATGATAGCAGGCATCGTGATAATCACGTCTATTTCAGTCCAGCCACCACGAATCTTCTCGATATACTCATCTAGTCCTACATAGTCGGCACCAGCAGCTTGCGCTTCTGCCTCCTTGTCAGGAGTACATAGAGCAAGCACACGCACCTGCTTACCCGTCCCATGAGGAAGGGTAACGACACCACGGACCATTTGATTTGCCTTGCGAGGATCTACACCGAGGCGAACATCCACATCAATGGAAGCATCGAACTTAGTGTCGGTAATCTCCTTTACAAGAGCTGCTGCTTCCTTGAGTGAATAGGCTTTCCCTGGCTCGATCTTGCTAAAAGCTATCTTTTGCTTTTTCGTAAGTTTACTCATCTTTGCTTGATGTATTAGTTACCGGGAAATTCGCCCTTTACAGTGATACCCATACTGCGAGCTGTACCAGCTACGATCTTCATCGCAGCTTCCACAGTGAAGCAGTTTAGGTCTACGATCTTATCCTGTGCAATCGCGCGAACCTGATCCCACGTTAGCTCAGCCACCTTGTTTCGGTTAGGCTGTGCAGAGCCGCTCTTGAGCTTAGCTACCTCCTTGAGCTGTACTGCCACGGGGGGGGTCTTAACGATGAAATCAAAAGACTTATCAGCGTAGTAGGTAATCACCACAGGGAGTACCTTACCAGCCTGGTCTTGAGTCCTGGCGTTGAATTGCTTGCAAAACTCCATTATATTGATCCCCTTAGCACCAAGAGCTGGTCCTACGGGAGGTGAGGGGTTTGCAGCCCCACCCTTAATTTGCAATTTTAGTTGTCCAGCAACTTCCTTAGCCATTTTCTTGAATCTTAAGTGTTACACACTGAACTTGCGGAGCAAAGAGTCGTCTGCGTAACCAGCCTACTCCTTCACTACCTGCGAATAACTGAGCTCCAGTGGAGTCTTTCGTCCGAACATCTTGACCATCACACGAAGTTTCTGCTTCTCAGGAGTCACCTCCTCGACAGTTGCCTCGTAGTTTGCAAACGCTCCATCAATGATGCGAACAACATCACCGACGAAGAGCTCTAGGTCATAGATGCCCTCAGAGTCTGCCATCTGGTCGACACGACCGAGGATGCGCTCCACCTCCGAACGCTTCAGTGGCTCGGGGTCTCCTCCTCGCTTTGCTCCGAGGAAGCCAATCACATTAGGGATATTGCGCAGTGTATGCGCCACATCACCCACCAGGATAGCCTCCACCAGGACGTAGCCAGGGAGATATGGACGCTCCTTGATAACCTTCTTACCTCCACGCTGAGTAACGACCTTCTCTGTAGGGATAATGACCTGTGAGACGTACTGACCAAGATTTGTATTCTTCATCTCAGCCTCCAGTTGTTCACGCACCTTTGCCTCCTTACCGCTGACGGCACGGAGTACATAGAACCTCTTTTCTGCTACTTCAGTCATAAGTAAAAATTCACCAAGAGTATGCGTCCCTAGCCCTTAACGCCAGAGATAGCACGATACACATGGCTCAGGGCAGTCTCAAATGTCTTGTCCATCGCCAAAACGACAGCAGCGATGATGAGGGAAGCAACCATCACCACCACAGCGCTATTGGTAAGCTCTGAGCGCGTAGGCCAGGATACCTTTTGTGTAAGCTCGGTGTATGAGTCGCGGAAAGCGACTCCTACTCTGTTTAGGAAACTCATTATCGTTCTTTTTCTCTTGCACGGGTTGAGAGACTCGAACTCCCGACACCTGGTTTTGGAGACCAGTGCTCTACCAACTGAGCTAAACCCGTAGACTAGATGGGTGAGGCAACGCATATTGCCTCACCCATCTGAGGTATAAAATTAGTCGAGGATCTCGGTGATCTGACCTGAACCAACCGTACGACCACCTTCACGGATAGCGAAGCGAAGACCTACATTGCAGGCTACTGGGTAGATGAGTTCAACATTGATCTCGACGTTGTCACCTGGCATCACCATTTCTACACCTTCAGGGAGAGTGATTTCACCCGTTACGTCGAGTGTACGGATGTAGAACTGTGGACGATACTTGTTGTGGAATGGAGTGTGACGACCACCTTCTTCCTTCTTCAGGACGTAGACAGAAGCCTTGAAGCGAGAGTGAGGCTTAACCTGACCAGGCTTAGCGATCACCATACCACGCTTGATTTCGTTCTTGTCGATACCACGGAGGAGAAGACCAACGTTATCACCAGCCTGACCTTCGTCAAGGATCTTACGGAACATTTCTACGCCCGTAACAACAGACTTGAGGTTTTCAGCACCAAGACCGATAATCTGTACTTCGTCACCTGTGTGGATGACACCCGTTTCGATACGACCCGTAGCAACTGTACCACGCCCCGTGATCGAGAATACGTCTTCGACAGGCATGAGGAAAGGCTTATCGATATCACGTGGAGGCAGTGGGATCCATGTGTCTACTGCGTCCATGAGCTCCATAACCTTCTCTTCCCACTTAGCTTCGCCATTGAGTGCGCCAAGAGCAGAACCACGGATAACAGGAGTGTTGTCACCATCGAAATCGTAGCTAGAGAGAAGCTCACGCATGTCCATTTCGACAAGCTCAAGCATTTCTTCGTCGTCTACCATATCGCACTTGTTCATGAAGATAACAAGGCGAGGAACGTTCACCTGACGAGCTAGAAGTACGTGCTCACGGGTCTGAGGCATAGGACCATCCGTAGCAGCTACTACGATGATAGCACCGTCCATCTGAGCAGCACCCGTTACCATGTTCTTCACATAGTCAGCGTGACCTGGGCAGTCTACGTGAGCGTAGTGGCGGTTAGCCGTCTCATACTCTACGTGAGAAGTGTTGATCGTAATACCACGCTCCTTTTCTTCGGGAGCATTGTCAATAGAGTCGAACGAACGAAGCTCGGAGAGTCCCTTCTTAGCAAGCACCGTCGTGATTGCAGCAGTAAGGGTCGTCTTACCGTGGTCAACGTGACCGATCGTACCAATATTTACGTGTGGTTTCGATCTGTTAAATGTTTCTTTAGCCATAACTAAAATCTATACTATTCTTAAGAAAATATTCTCGCAGCACTTTACGTTAGACTCGGCCCTTAGAGCCGATGCCGGGACTTGAACCCGGGACCTCTTCCTTACCAAGGAAGTGCTCTACCGCTGAGCTACATTGGCTTGTCTACGTAATAGCGAGGGAGGCGCTCCTCCCCATGAATTGACCTTACGACACAAGAAGCCATACGAACCAATTCGGGTGCAAATATACAGACTTTTCCCAATATACCAAAAACATACGCATGTATACACATTCGACACATCCCCCCCACAAGCACAACAATTAGGGATACGAGACACTGCCTACTCACAGTCTAGCCCTTCGCCTCCGAGATCTCACAGCCCAGCAACCCCGGCAACCAAAAGGATAACTAGGCATAAGACACATGCAGGATTATACCCCTATAACACCCTCTGTATGTTATGCTTGCATGGGCGGACAACGAGTTGCCATAACTCGCCTCAGAGACTTACCATAACTCTCCAAAACGACTTACCATAACTCGTTTGAACGAGTTACCATAACTTGCTGAAGCGAGTTACCACAACTCGTAACAGGCTCTTTGAGCACTCCCCGCAACCAACTGACGACCAGGTAATTAAGAGGACATAAAAACCGGTTTAAGATAGCTTGTATGGGGGAAATATGTACATCTAGATATACCAACTCCTCTGTCTCGGAGCAGGCAGACTTACCATAATTCACCTTTATACATTATTATATAGCATGAAGCCTTACCCCCTCACTATAATAAGCCCACCTTTATTTTATGAACGACACACGACAACAAAACCAAGAGCAGACTGGGTACATGAAGGCACTTCTTTGCAGAAAACACAAAAGTATCCGAAGGAACCATGGGCTACCCCCGCCTCTGTATTTCTAAAAACAGTAAGGAGTTTAGCTTGCCATACGCTACCTCAAGTTTTCAACACAAATTATCGTCCCAGCAGTGACCCTCCGAATGGGGGAAACAATACAGACATTATACCAACGTCCAATGCAAAGCTAAGGGATCCAGAAACGTGCAAGGATAGGGTAATGGTCACTATATCCGCCTTGGTAGTGCGGGCCTCCATAGGTGCGATAGGGAATGGGGAAAGAGCTATTGGGCGAGCCCTTCCCGAGGAAGGGACGGAAGAGAATCTCTGCACTCTCCCATTCGTAGCGAAGTCCTTCATCCGAGGCAATCAGCCCATCAGACACATGGATTTGATCCAGCTGAGACCAAACACCTCGGAAGCAGTACGTACCAGGAGGTTCTCCCGCCCCTCTACGAGGAGAGAGCTCAAAGAGCCTATCACCATGACACACTGAGCCCAGTGAATAGTCCGAGATTGGACGTGAGCCCAGAGCCTCGAATGTCGCCGCCTCACCAGGATTACCATTAAAGTCCCCAAGGATCAAAGCATGGGTACGTCTATGCTCCCTCAGCCCTAAGCGGTCACACTGAGACCGAAGGACCAAGCCTGCATAACGGCGGTACCTGTCACTCAGCACAGCTCCAGCACGGCGTGAGGGTAGATGGCAAACAAAGACATGCAACGTATCTCCCGAATTTACTCTCCCTGACACATGGAGAATAGGGCGAGTACGTTTAAGCGAATCAAAAGGAAAGTGCAGAGCAATCTCTTCGGTAGATAGGACGATAAAGCTCGACTTGCGGTAGAGCAAAGCCACATTGATACCACGTGGATCTTCGCCCGAAGAGACAGCGAAGCTATAATCGGCATTCTCACCCAGAGCGGTATGGTGTAGTAGGTCTTGGAGGACGCTTGCATTCTCAACCTCAACAAGACCAACAAGGTCAGGGAAGGAGGTCACAGAGCCTGCACAGCTCAGCACCTCGGCAAGCTGATGTAACTTCCGCTCGTAGCGTGCCCTAGTCCAGTGGTGGTTACCCTCAGGAAGAAATTCGTCATCATCTTGCTGGGGGTTATCCTCTAGGTCAAAGAGGTTCTCCACATTGTAGCTCATGACAACGAACGACTGCTGTGCTAGAGCTGCCCCACCTCTACACCAAAGGAGAGACAGCACAGCTAACAGCATCAAGCGCAAGACATCCTTTCGTACCTTCATGCACCTACAATATTCGTGAAGCTCCTCTAGTCCTTTCATCTATTTGATACCTAAAAAGAAGAAAGCAGCGGGGATAGGTAAGGTTATTTCGTGCATTCCCTGCCGGAATTTCTAACGAGAGACTGGGGCTGGTATCAGTGCCAGAGGTCAGACCAAGCAGCGAAGTGCCGGAGGAGGTAATGCTCTCCCTCGGGCAAGAGAATAGGGGCGAGGCCCTGCCCACGCCAATAAGTCTCTTGGTTGGATGGTGGGAGGACACGATCTCTAAGTCCAATATAGCTACGCGTCCAAAGCCCCAGAGCCTCGAGCTTTGGCAGTGGATGCGCTTCGTGAAGACTGGACTCGTAGGCTCGCAGCATCTCGTTACGAATCTCCTCCGTGCTGCGGGCAGCAAGAGCATCGAAGATATGGCGTAGACTTTTGCCTCCACACGTACGACGATTGAAGCGAGGGCGGTTTTCTTCGGTAAGTTCGCTAAGGGTGTTTAGACAATGCTCTCTAGGGATACCCACCGAATCATCGACAGGGTAGCCCGTTCCAGCCAGCGCAGTTGCCGAGTACACCTTTGTGCGGAGATCAGGGCGACTCTGTAGATAGCGATCTGCAACCCAAACACCCATTGACCATGCTACAACTCTTACCTCTTCATAAGCCATGAAGTCCAACTCTACCGCCTCATCATCACGATAGTCCCAAAAGATCAAGACATCATATCCCTCTGGGATGCTAAGGTGCTCCACCGTCACGGGTGTCATTGCCCAACCATTAAAGAAGAGGATGAGCTTATGAGCGCCCCCCTCCGCTGCAGAGATAAACTTATGCTGCATGTTTACTCTACACTTATTGGGTCATCTTCATCATCTTGCTCCAGAGCGAGCATCTCATGATAATCATCCCAATTGGGGTCTTCCTCACAATGAATTTGCAATGGGAGTGTGGGGAAGGGAGCAAGGCAATCATTTAATCGCTCACCGAACGTGGGGAGGTGTCGGGTATAGAAAACCCAGTCCTTTTGACCTGCCCCGGTGTAGTTCCCCGTGAGGATAGCGAGCTTATCTCGCTCCATCACTCGGCGAAGGAGTGGCTCAATCTCTTCTATCAATGCTGAGGATTCCTCACTAGGCATCCCCTCTCTATCGGCGTCATAGGGGAGGGAAATATCCACGCGTACCTTGAGTTTACGGCTTGCTATAAATTCATCTAATCCTCTGCGTACGGTGACAAAGACCAACTGCCCGGCCTCACTATAACTCAGAGCTGTAAACCAATCATCTGTTAGCTTCATTGTCTTAATCTTACATTGCTATATAGCCTTGTCCTTTCCCCAAATATAGCACAAGTATGTTTTCTTGTCTCATATAGACTTCACACTCTATAAATAGGTGATGATATTTCCCCTCCACCTCTTCTTCCTCACCAAGGGGAATCTCAGATCGATATTTTGCTGAGATCACAAGGTCTTCCTTTGGGCCTTAGGGAAACAAGTACTCCTTGGCTCATGCATGCACAGAACCAAGGAGCAATTGAATAACCAAACAACAGCTTAAACTCTTCCTCCACAAAAGAGAGCCAAAAGCCGAGGAGTACACCTTCTCAAGACTCGATACAGCACCATGCTCATAGCGAGAGCAAGCATCGCAATCGTGAGATAAGCCAAACACAGCCCAGGGATACTGCTTGAGAAGAATGGGATGCGATCGACAATCCCCCGAGCCTAATTGATGAGCAATACGGCATGTACGGCATAGATAAAGAAGACGTATTGATTGAGATGCTGGAGCATATGTGTTAACCTCGGGTAGTGTGTGCAGATAAAAGCGAAGAGGAGCACCCATGCCACAATTGAGAGCGTCAAGTAAGGTAGCTCAAGGACATAAAAGTATCTCCAGGAATAGACCAAAGGAAGGGTAAAAGTACCAACAATCCAGACAGCTAAGCTTGGATAGAGCCAAGGCCGAAGTTTCTCAATCGGATCCCACCCCTTCAGAGCAAAGAGCCCTCCAAAAGAGAAAAAGAGCAGAGAGCGAGAGCTAAAGGTCGGGATGAGGGTTAGATCGACAAACACAATGTTAGCTATAAACAGCAAAGCAACTATATACCCCCTAGAGATACGCAACGCGAAGTGAATAAGAGGTGAGATAAGAGTCAAGACAATCAAGTCTCGGATAAACCAAAGTGGATAGTCAAGACAATCCGTCCACAGATATTCATGGAGGCGTGTCCACTCAAAGACAAAAGGATCTTTAGGCGTACTCCCAAAAGCCAAGGACAATTGCGTTTTCCCTACAAGGAGAAGGAGATAAAACACGTTCCAGAGGAGATAGGGCAGGATGAGTGTACGCACCTTCTTCTTGAGTTCGGCCTTGTATGTACCCCATTGCTCCAAGTTATGACCTTTAAGAGCATAATATCCAGAGAAGACGAAAAAAGCAGGTACCGCCACTCGGGTAAACAGCTCCTTAACCAACGTGCCTATGTACAAAAATGTATCCCCACCAATTCCATTCGAATCAGTGGGGAGAGAATGTATCAGAAGCACAAGGATCATTAACGGAAAACGCAGAGTAAGAACAACAGAGGAGAATAGCTTGGTATTGCTCATATTTAACCCTGGTATAAGATTGGATAGAGGCGCTGAGACCTAGTGTGTACGCTTGATGAGCTGCATGAACTCCTCACGGGTCTTGGCTTCACGGAATGCTCCCGTGAAGTCACTAGTCGTCGTCAGGGAGTTCTGCTTCTCCACGCCACGCATCTGCATACACATGTGCTGTGCCTCTACGACAACGATTACGCCAAGGGGATTAAGAGCCTCTTGGATACAATCCTTAATCTGCATCGTCAGCCTCTCCTGCACTTGCAGTCGGCGTGCAAACACATCTACGACACGAGGGAGCTTAGAGAGTCCCGTGATATAGCCATTGGGGATATAGCCAATATGTACCTTCCCAAAGAATGGGAGCATGTGATGCTCACAGAGGGAATAGAAGTCAATATCCTTAACGATGACCATCTGACGATAGTCCTCCTTAAACATAGCAGAGCGGAGGATCTCATGGGGCGATTGTGCCATTCCCTGTGTAAGGAACTGCATAGCCTTCCCCACACGCTCAGGGGTCTTCACGAGTCCTTCTCGCTGTGGGTCTTCACCAAGGAGAGAAAGAATCTGGGAGTAATGATACTGGAGCTGTTCGTCTTTTGTCATCGGGGTGGTGCGTGTGGTTATTCTTCGGTGGCGCTAGGATCAACGTAGTTTAGGATACGCACTTTGTCTCGTACGACGTAGGACTCACGAGCCCAAGCAGGCAGAGAGGAGACGAGACGAGCTCGTGCTTGGCTCGCTTCTTCGCGTGTCAGGAAGTTGCCGATAGCTAGGCGCCAAAAGGGAGCCTTGAAGGTAATGTAGCTACTCATCGTCGGGGCAATATGACGTATCTGCTCTGCACGAGCATAGGCCTCGGCTTTAGCATTCGGATGATTGCTATTAAACATCTGCACACGATACCCCATGAGGAGGGTATAGTTCCCATCATGCCCAAGGAGGGTTGTTCCTCGCCCGGCAGGGAGACCAACGAGACGCTGTAACTCGGGGGCTTGGAAGATTGTAATGACACCATCACCTTCATTGACCTCCTCTAATGCCTCAAAAATACTTCGTGCACTCTTCTTCTCTGTCGTACTTTGAGCAAAGGATATTTGTCCCAAAGTCATCACGAGAAATAGAATCAAGAGGAGGCGCTGATATAGTCTATTTGCCAACATAACTAGCTGAATCTTTAATCACAAAGATAGGGAATAAGTAGCAAGTACTCTGCGGAGGGAAGGCAGAGGACAGAGGCAACGGAAGAGAGGAAGGCGACCAATGGTCTACGAGAGGCATTAGGGAGAGGATAAACAAAACGCTGAAGAGAGAAAAAGGATAAATATGTCCATAAGAGCCCAGGTTACACCTCAGGCAACATCACTTATCCTTTTCCTCTCTTCAGCGTTTCTTTCTTCCCCTCTTCTTTTTATCCTCTCGCCTCTTGTTGTGGAGATGCGGGGAGTCGAACCCCGGTCCAAACATGGAATTAATCTGCTTTCTACATGTTTATCCTCACTTTGGGTTTTCGTGTGTGGCCTGCGACTGAGGCTACCATAAGCCACACCTTATCCTTCTAAATCTGACCCCTAAGCGAAGGCTCATAGGAGCGATCTCCGAATTTCCGGCACCACTGAACCAAGTCGCCTCGGAGAGAACGGCTACCTGAGTGATGTCTCGTCACAGTGATCTGTCACCGTGATGAAGCGTGTGAACCTACTGTTCTTCGGTTACGCAGCGAGAGCGTAGTTATTTTCGCCAGTTAAATTTTTGCTCACAGAGATTAGAGTGCTTATGGGCGCAGCACTACATGCTTACAAACCACTTCGTCATGCTGTCAAAGCCAGGACATCCCCATGATCTGTACCGCAAAGGTACAAAAAAGACTTATTGTACCTCCGCACATACACCTAGTGGTATGCCCGATATGTAGCCTTCAGTCCCAAAAGTAAATGACAATACAATCTGTAGGGTAGAAGCTAAAAGAAGAGGCTAAGACCCAGCAAGCTGCCATGTCTTAGCCTCTTTCGTAAGGCTCAACTAACTGTAGATGTAAGGGGGGAGCGACTTATCCCTCCAGAGAAAGGTAGGCCCCCTACCCTCCATTGCGAACCTACCCTCTGCTTAGTCGGCTAGGATACGGAGCTCAGAGCCACTCGCATAGTCCGTACCATCGTGGGCGGTGAGGGCGGTGAGACGTACGTAGCGAGCAGTGACGGGCTTGGTGAGGAGGATGCGTTGCTCCTTCTTGTCCTTGGGGAAGGCACTGCGCAGTACCTCAGTCCAGTTCTTGCCATCCTGACTTACCGAGATGGTGAAGTCCTTGATGTCCCCCGTCAGGCTATCATCCTGACGAGGCAGGTAGGTGATACCACGCACCGTCTTGGGCTTAAGGATATCGAAGTCGATCCAGTGGGGGTGCTTCGCGACAGTCACGGACCACATAGAGTGCCAGATCGTCTCGGGCTTCCCATCGAGGAGGTTAGTAGCCTGACACTCGTACTCTGTATCCTCACTGCTGCAGAAGGTGACAGTGGCAGCCGTATACTCGATCTTGGAGAACTGGCGAGTAGCTACACGACCAGGATAGCGAGCGTCCCAAGCACGTACTAGTCCACCAGAGACGAAGGGAACAGGTGCAGTGTAGCGGAGCGCCTTGCCCTTGCCGATGGTATACATCAGCTGGGCTCCCTCGGTACTGGTCAGGCGCAGATCACCCGTTATAGAGCGAGTGATAGCGGGGACAACTGTACCCTCGGGCTTCTCATGAGTCAGAGCCTTCACATCGTCTCCTACCTTAAAGGGACAGAGGGAGAGGCTGAAGACCTGCGGTGTACCTAGGGTCTGGTATTGCTTGAGAGGTGGACCTTGTCCGCAGCTTTGTCCCCCAAGGGCTGTCGTTGAGAGTGCCAGCACAAGATGTGTATCACCTGCCTCGGGTAGCTCGTAAGGATGTGGGGCAAGCATAAGCTCTAGTGCCGAATAAGGAAGAGCCGAACTCGTCATCACACTATCGGTGTAGAAGAGGACACCCTCTCCCGAAGGCTTCGTGAGGCTTACCCAGCGAACGTCCTCACGGTTACCCATCGTCTGAGGCTTAGGGAAGGAGATGAACTGCTCAGCAACCTTACTCTGGTACTGCTCAATATACTGGCTAGCCTTGCGGTCTCCATAGTTGTTGATTGGGCCACGACCATGGTAAGTATAGTCCTCATATTCCTTGGGTAGGACGAACTCATATCCGAGGCGAGCTAGGGTGAGGTTTGGCTTATTGCTCGAAATGTTGGAGCGCAGAGTAATCTTACCATTAGAGTGCACCGTCCATACAACCTCCGAGATGAAGTGGAAGTCCTCCTCACCGAAGGGACGACTGGTGTCCTCGGTGATCTGGTAGCGACCTGAGGCTTTCTTCATCGTGAGCGTTGCACCATTAGGAGCCTGCGAGCGTACGGTAAAGTACAGCTCTACACGACCGCCTGGAAGCTCCGTAATCTTGTGGGAGAGCACCTTGTGGTGTAGGTTATGTAAACCATTGGCCACCCACAGCGAGCGAATCCAGACGTCGTTGTCACATGGTGCACGGAAGGCGGTAAGCCGTGGCTCATTGCCCTTGCGAATAAGTGTATCGCCAGAGTAGACGAGGCTAGAGATCGTCCCCTGCTTCAGGTCAAAGGCTACGTTGAAGCCCTTCCCTGTAGCTTCCCACTTATCTCCGATGGTCTTCGCTGAGACGAATGGGGAGGCAGTGGAAAACTCCAGCTGAGGCTCGGCCTTGAGAATAGGTAGGGGGAGCTGCTCATCCATCTGTACATAGCCCGTCTTAGCCCAAGGCTTATCCACGGAGAGCACACACTCGACCTTCACGAAGTACTCCGATCCAGGGGTGCGCTGTGCGTATTCCTCGGGAAGCTCCATCTCGGCCGAGGCACGGGGGGCGATAGTAGGCATAGGAGCCATAGACTTCTCGACCTTGACACCATCACGCCATAGGGAGATGCGCAGGACGTAGTCGTCGAGGGTGGTGAAGTAATTCTTGTTGAAGATCTTGAGTGTACGGCTATCGGGGCCCTCTAGGGATATGCCCACATTCTGATAGACCTTCTTCACTTCGTAATACTGGGGTTTGGGTTGGAGGTCAGCGAAGACAATGCCATTCATGACAAACATACCATCATTGGGCTTGTCTCCGAAATCTCCCCCATAGGCTAGGTAACGCTTGCCATCAGGAGTATAGTTGTAGAGGGCTTGGTCTACCCAATCCCAGATAGCACCACCACAGAGGAAGTTGGTGCGCTCTATTGCCTTCCAGTAGTCGGCGAGTCCCCCACAAGCATTCCCCATAGAGTGGGCGTACTCGGAGATATGGAAGGGGTACTTAATCTTGTAGTTCCCCTCGACAGCTCCCTCTACCCAAGCGATAGAAGGGTATTGGTTAGAGCCCATATCCACGATGTCGTTGTTGCGCTCATACTGGATAGGACGAGTGGTATCTACGGCCTTGGTGGCACGATAGCTCTTGACGAAGTTCTCCCCTGGGCCTGCCTCATTACCGAGTGACCAGATGACGATACTTGGGTGGTTAATATGAGCATAGACCATCTCAAGCATGCGGGAGACATGCTGAGCCTCGAACTCGGGGACGTGCGATAGCGAGGCCTTGCCGTAGTAGTACTCGTGGGACTCGATGTTGGCTTCGTCCTCCAGATAGATGCCGTACTTGTCACATAGGTAGTACCAGTAGGGAGCGGGGGGGTAGTGCGAGTTGCGCACGTGGTTGATGTTCGCTCGCTTCATGAGGAAGACCTCCTGCTCCATCTGCTCGTGTGTGATGGCATGTCCTCGCTCGGGGTTGGTCTCGTGGCGGTTGGTTCCCTTGAGCTTGACGGGGCAGTCATTGACGTAGAAGTAACGTCCCTTGCGATTGAACTCATCATCCTTAGCCTCTGTATCTCGTATCTCTACGACACGTAGTCCTGTGTAGAGGGAGGCTTGGTCGAGGAGTTTCTTACCGCTCTTGTCGTAGAGCTCGGCGACGAGGACATAGCGGTTGGGCTGCTCGGCAGACCATAGTCGGGGATGTGAGACGACGAGGTTTGCCTTCGTAGAGCCCCCTAGAGGGAGGCGTACCTCGGTCTCTGCATCGGGAACACTCGCTACGTTGTCGGAGTAGAGCTCAACACGATAGAGGCGGTAGCGGAGGATGCCCTGTGGCACCTTGTTCGCTAGAATCTGTGACGTAATCTCGGAGGTGATGTCTAGGCTCCACTCCTTGGTCTTGCTGTCGCATCGGGGGATCACCTGTAGGTCTCGTAGCTGAGTCTGAGGCTTGGCCGTGAGGTAGACCGAGCGGAAGATACCCGGTAGACGGAACATATCCTGCGCCTCGAGGAAGGAGCCATCGCTACTGCGATAGACCTCAACAGCTAGGGTATTCTCTCCACGAGCATTCAGGTAAGGGCTGATGTCGAAAGAGGCAAGGTTACGGGAGTTCTTTGAGAAGCCCACATAACGCCCATTCACCCAAAGGTAGAAGAAGGAATCGACCCCATCGAAGTTCAGATACACACTATGTCCCTTCCACGATGCAGGCACGGAGAAGGTACGGCGATAGGAGCCTACCTCGTTGCGGTCACGATAGGTCGTCCAGTCCTTGGGTGGGGTGCGCATGACACCGCCCTTCCAGTCCCCGGGCTTCACCTGATGGTAGAAGATCACAGGCTGATTGACATAGATCGGTGTGCCGTACTTCTGCTTGCCGTCTCGCTGTAGGCCGTAGACGTTCCAGCTCATCGGTACGGTGACCTCGTCCCAAGAGGAAACATCAAAGCTCGGACGGTAGAAGTCCTTGGGTCGCTCCTCGGGGGTGCGTACCCAGTGGAATCTCCACTTGCCATCCAGACTCTGGTGCAGGGAGCTGTGTTCGGGAAGTACCCGCGTGACCTGATCGCCCTTGGCGAAGGAGAAGAAGTAGACATGGGGACGCTCCTTGTTCAGTGCGTAACGCTCAGGGCTCTGCCATTCATCCCCCTGAGGTGCCTGTTGGCGAGCGTAGCTATAGCCTGGCATCAGGCTCTGAGCCACCCCCAGAGAGGAGCAGGAGAGAAGAGCGAGAGCAAGCGCACCTATGCGCAAAATCTTCGTGGGGTCTTTTCTCATGATGTCGTGGTAAAATAGGGTAAAAGTGAAGAGTTGTCTATGGTGTAGTATCCGTAATTTGTAAGCCATCGTAGTCGTATCGTGTACAGGGAGTAAGTCGGGACATCCGGCCTCGCGCTATTCAGCCTCTCTGCGTCGGTTATCCTCTCTGGAATACCCGAGGAGGTCTTGCCATCTTTGAGCCCAAACTTCCTCCCCCGCTGAGCATCCTGCTCTATATCCCTCCGAGAGGTACACCCGATACCCCTCATGAGGTATCCCCGTAACCTCATAAGAGGTGCCCTCGATAACTCTAGATAGGTTACGAGGATACCTCAGAGTAGGATGGATAGCAGGTGTAATGGGGCGTGTCGTAGTCATGTCGTATGGGTGGTGTGTAGCGTGGTAGTTTCCTCATGGGGATGCCTCGTAGTAGGTAGCTATTGGGGAAGGTCACCAGAGGCTCGGGCCGCAGAAATTGTTTCACGAAGCCCCTCCTCAAGGTTTCTCGTTGGAGAGAAGCCGAGGGCAAAGAGTGGGCTAGCATCACACCGCCAGTTACGCTGGGCAAGTAGCGGATACTTATCCCTATTGAGGGGAGAGACCTTACCTGTCAGGCGTGCTCGAAGTGAACCAAAGGCACATACAAGGCGAACAAGCGGGAGGGGGACACGGATATGCAGGACATGCTTTTTCCCTAGGAGACGCTGCACCATACGGCCAAACTCCAGATCGGTGTACGTACCGCCATCGGCAACGATGTATCGCTCTCCCTCTGCCTCTTTTTTCGTCAGCACAAAGAGGGCTGCACGAGCCACATCTTCGCCGTAGACGAAGGTCAGGTACTGAGGCTTGCACCCTGCCATCGCATTGATCCCTCGAGCAATTCCCTGCAGGGAGAGGAGGTAATCAGCATCCCCTGGCCCGTAAACACCCGTGGGCATGAGCAAGGTAAAGGGAAGGCCCGACTGCTCGGTGTAATGCTCAGCCAGACACTTACTCCGCCCGTAGAGTGTATGGGGATGTTGCTCATCCTCCGCCCGTATAGGCTCCAGCGGCCCACTGGCAGCCCCATAGCTGCTTATGCTACTCATCAGCACAAAGCGCAAGGGGGGCGTAGGGAGCGAAGACAGGGCAGAGAGCAGACGACGTGTCTGCTCAGCATTCACCTCTTGGAACTCCTCCGTATGTGCCGTCTTCGTAATCCCTGCATTATGGATCACGTAGTGCCACATGGGCTCTTCCCCCAAGGACGCAGGAAGCACCGCACGGAGCATCTGGGCAAGACGTGCCTCATCGCTGTAATCCACCTCCACGAGGCGGACACCCTGAGCCTCCAGCTTTCGCCTGTTGCTCTCTGGACGGATAGCTGCCCAGACCTCATAGCCAAGGCTGAGAGCGACACGCACCAGATGAGAGCCGATGAAGCCCGAGGCACCTGTGATGAGGATACGCTGCATGGTTGGAGAAGGATACAAGGGGACTAGAAGACCGAGAAGTGTACGTACCTCTTGGGATTCTCCTTGAGGTCACGCATGAGCTTATCAGCGCTACCAACGAGGCTATCTAGGCGATTGTAGAGGGAGGGGTCGTTGAGTAGTAGACCAGCTGTATTATCTCGACTACGGAGCTGTGCCGATACTTGCTGGAGCTGGTCTGTGGTCTTCTGTAGGGCAAGAAGCATCGAATCCAGCTGCACGGCAGTGAGCTGACGGCTGAAGGTATTTAGGTTCGAGGTCAAGCCCTCCACATTCGACACCACAGGGGCAAGTGAGGAGCTGGTGCGATTGAGGTTCGCCATCATCCCATTGAGCTGAGCCGTGGAGGCCGCTAGGCTCATGAGCATGGTATCAATCTGCTTGTCATTAAGCAGAGTATTCAGACGTACCAGCGTAGCATTGATGGTGGGCATCATATTATTTACCGCAGGGAGTATCTGCTCCGTAGCGACAGAGAGCAGGTCACCCGTGGGGCTGACGCTGGGGATCGTATCTCCCTCGTTGAGGTAACGCTTCGTAGAGTCTGCGATTGAGAGTACAAGCTCAGAGCCACTAAGTGGATTGACCTTAATCTTAATCAAGCTCTCCCGAGTGATACGCACATGGGGATCAAGGGCTAGCTCTACCGTTGCTCCATACCCACGGAGGTAATCGAACTTCACGTCGCGTACTGTCCCAACCTTGAAGCCACTGACAATAACGGGCGTTGCTACGGTGACACTACTGAGGTTATCAAAGTGTGCATAATAGGTCGTACTCTTCTTGAAGATCTCGATGCCCTTCAGGAAGTTGATCCCAACATAGCAAATCGCTAGGGCAACGATGGTGAGTAGACCGATCTGCACTTCTCTCTTCATCTTCATAATCTATATGCTCTATTTTCTTTTGGGGGAAGTGAGGAAGGGCTGTCTAACCCTTCTGACGGACGCCATCCTTATATCTTACGATAAAGGCATCCCGATAAACAGGGGGCAACTGTCGTAGTTGCTCGCGTGCCTTCTCCAACGAAGGCGTGGGCTGTAGGAGGTAGATGAACTGCTGACCAGCCTTGGCTCGCTCTACAGCGGTGGGGAGATGACGGAAGGAAGCATCTGTTGGCTCCAGCTTCTTCGGCGAGGTAAGGAACTGCACACGATAGGTAAGATCCTTCTGCTTGGTTGGTGTAGCTTCTGCCTTTTCCTTCTTGTCCTTTTCGTTTTTACCTTTCTCTTCCTTAGCAGGCTTCTCGGACTTGCCCTTCTCCTGCTTCTGAGGTGTAGGTGTAGCTACCTCCGTGGGCTCGACTGCGGGCTCTTTGCAATAAGCCTCGTGAGGGGGGGCAGGGGGAGCATCCGTAGCCTTCGTAGTATCGGCTTTCGCTTCCGTTGCCTTCTCTCTCTTCCCTTGGTAGGCTCGATAGTAACTCGTGAAGGACTCTGCGATTGCCCCAGCAATGGCATCCTGCCCCTTGTCGCTCAACATGAAAGCTGCCTCGTCTTTGTTTGTGAGGAAGCCTATCTCTGTCAGCACACTGGGCATAGCAGACTGGCTCAGCACCCAGAGTATATCCTGTCTCACACCACGACTATATCGACCCGAGGAGCGATACCGCTTCTGCAGGCGGTTAGCAAAGTCTATGCTCTTGGTGATATAGGCGTCCTGCATGAGGTCAAACATAATATAGCTCTCCGTACTCGTCGGGTCAAAGCCTCGGTAAGTGGTCTTATAGTCACTCTCGAGGAGCATGGCTTTATTCTCCCGCATCGCAACGCTTAGGTTATTGGCGAACTTAGAGAGACCCAGCACGTACGTCTCCGTACCATGCACCGAGGTCGTAGGCGCACTATTAACATGGATGCTCAGCATCAGCGAAGCCTTATGCTTGTTAGCAAAGTCGGCTCTCGCCTGTAATCCAACGAACACATCCGTCTCACGTGTAAAGAGCACACGCACCTCAGGGTGGGAGGCCTTAATCTTCTTCCCCACGAGCTTTGCCACAGCAAGGGTGATCTCCTTCTCCTTACCGCCATTACCCACTGTGCCTGGATCCTTACCTCCATGCCCAGCATCAATCACGACAGAGAAGAGGCGTTGCGCCTGGAGATCCATTGGCATCACCAATGCCATCCCCAACAAGAGAAGAAAAGTAAGGAAGATACGATACCGAGATCGTAAAGAAACGTACATTGATTCGGGACTACTAAGCCTTAATGAATGTGAGACACACCGAGCATCATACTTAGTTATCCTCGCTGCCTCCATCCCCTCAAAAATGTAACCTGCTTCCAGTCAGCGAGAAGTAACCTTTTGCTCTTTCTCCGCACAAAGATACAAAGTTTCTCCATCTAAAATCGCTATCCTGCACGCACGTAGTGAGATCCAGAGACTATACTCGGGTCGCAGTGTTTAGCCTCTGCCTTCTTTATCACGAACTACTTTACATAGGTACAGGCGCACCATTAAGCCTCAGAGAGACACCCCTGAGCCCGATGCCAACGACACAGCTATACAACAGCAAGATTTAACCAGAAAGGTGGTTGTCGCATAATGGTGAAGGATGATGGTGCTTAGAGCGTTGCTCTCTTTCTCTGTAGCATATAAAGACAAAGGGTAGTCCCCGCACTAGAGAGGGCTACCCTTCGACGCAAGATAGACAGAGGACTACAAAAGTCTACTGCAAGAGACGTATCTTCTCCTCCAGACGCTGTAGCTCGTTGCGTAGGCGAGCAGCCTCTATGAAGTCTAGTTCCTTGGCTGCCGCCATCATCTCGGAGCGCTTGACTTCGGCGAGCTTCATGAGCTTCTCCAGCCCCATCACCTCCTCGATAGGATCGGGGATGGCAGCCGTCGGGTCTGCCTCGACATAGGCGACAGCTCCAGTCGTATCCTTCTTGTCGGGGAAGGCCGAGGCACTGTTCTTGACGATCTGCTGGGGCGTAATGCCGTTGGCCTCGTTGTAGGCGATCTGCTTCTTGCGCCTACGCTCTGTCTCCTCCATCGTCAGGCGCATACTTTCGGTGATCTTATCGGCGTAGAAGATCACCCGACCATTCACATTACGTGCTGCTCGACCTGCTGTCTGAGTGAGGGAGCGATGGGAGCGCAGGAAGCCTTCCTTGTCGGCATCTAGCACTGCCACGAGTGCCACCTCGGGTAAGTCCAGCCCCTCACGAAGGAGATTGACCCCGATGAGTACGTCATAGACCCCCTTACGTAGATCCTCCATGATCTGTATGCGCTCTAGCGTATCTACATCGCTATGGATATAGCTACATGAGACACCATGGCGGAGGAGGTATTCGGAGAGCTCCTCTGCCATACGCTTGGTGAGAGTCGTTACGAGTACACGCTCCTGACGTTGGATAGCAAGGCTGATCTCATGCTCTAGGTCATCCACCTGATGCTGTGTCGGGCGCACCTCGATCACGGGATCTAGCAAACCCGTGGGTCGAATAAGCTGCTCGACGACGATCCCCTCACTCTTAGCCAACTCATACTCGGCAGGCGTAGCACTGATATAGAGGATGCGGGGGGTGAGGGCATCGAACTCTTCGTACTTCAGTGGACGGTTATCCAGCGCTGCGGGCAGGCGAAAACCATATTCCACGAGACTAACCTTGCGCGAGCGGTCGCCTCCGTACATCGCATGGATCTGTGGTACGGTCACATGGCTCTCATCTACGATCAGCAGGTAGTCACTCGGGAAGTAGTCCAGCAGGCAGAAGGGGCGTTCACCGGGTTGCCTACCATCGAAGTAGCGGGAGTAATTCTCGATCCCCGAGCAATAGCCAAGCTCACGTATCATCTCTAGGTCATAGGTCACTCGCTCGTAGAGACGCTTGGCCTCGTAGGGGTGTCCCTCTTCCTCCAGCTCCCGCACCCTATTACCTAGGTCTACGTCTATCTGACCTACGGCGGTATTCACCTGCTCCTGGGTCGTGACAAAGAGGTTAGCTGGATGGATGACGAGCGAAGACATCGGCCCGTACTCCCGACCACTCTGTGGGTCAAAGGAAGCGATACGCTCGATCTCATCATCCCAGAAGGTAATGCGATACGCCACACCATCGAAGCCTTCGATAGCAGGGAAGACGTCTATCGTATCCCCCTTGACACGGAAGTAGCCCGACTCGAACGTGATGCGGTCATTGACATAGTGGTTGAGTACAAGGTCACGCTTGAACTGGTCTTGGCTGTAACGCTGGCCATCCTTGAGGCGGATGATTTTCTCCTCGAAGGCCTTCGGGTCTGCCATACCATAGAGGCAGGACACCGATGAGACCACGATCACATCCTCACGCCCGGAGAGCAGAGAGGCTGTTGTCCTGAGTCGAAGCTTCTCGATCTCGGCATTGATCGCCATATCCTTCTCTATGTAGGTATCGGAGGCGGCGATATAGGCCTCTGGCTGGTAGTAGTCGTAGTAGGAGACGAAGTACTCCACAGCGTTGTTGGGGAAGAAGGCCTTGAACTCGGCATAGAGCTGCGCTGCCAAGGTCTTGTTGTGGCTCAGTACGAGTGTGGGCTTCTTCACCTGAGCGATGACGTTAGCTGCGGTGAAGGTCTTCCCCGACCCTGTCACCCCGAGGAGCGTCTGGAAGGGGATACCCTGCTGGAAGCCACTGACGAGCTCGCTGATCGCCTGGGGCTGGTCGCCCGTAGGCTTGAAGCGAGAGGTGAGCTGAAAGTCCATACCTTACTTGCCCTGATGGACAGTGAGCTGTGGGAAGGGGAAGGAAATGCCTCGCTTGTTGAAGTCCTCGTACACGCGGCGATTGAAGTCCCAGAAGACAGGCCATAGATCCTCGGAGCGTACCCAGGCACGTACTAGGACATCGACCGAGCTGTTATTTAGCTTATGCAGGGCAATGGTAGACTCGGGGATCTTAAGTATGCGTTCATCACTCTCCAACAAGCTCTCTATAGCCGAGCGTACACGAGAGAAGTCCTCATCGTACTCTACCCCAATTATCCACTCGATACGTCGCGTCTCCTCATGCGAATAGTTCACCATGACACCACTGCTGAGGACGCCATTAGGGATGAAGATGCGCTTGTTATCTGGCGTCAAGATTTCGGTATAGAAGAGGCTCACTGCTCGCACCGAGCCTTCTACTGTCTGTGCCAAGATATAATCCCCAATGGAGAAGGGCTTGGTCACCATGATGATGACCCCTCCAGCTAGATTCTGGAGCTGTCCACTCAGTGCCATCCCCACAGCTAGCCCCATCGAGGCAAGCACAGCGGCAAAGGATACGGACTTCACGCCGAGTACCCCACCGAGCGTGAGGAAGAGGGCGATGTAGAGCAGAGCCGTGAGCACCGAGCCTAGGAGTGTGACGGCCACCCCATCGATCTCTCGACGCTTGAGGATACGCTCAAAGATGCGGAGTAGCCGACGTATCACCCAGCGACCAATCAGGAAGAGCAGGATCGCCAGCACGACACGTATCCCAAAGTTGATACCCGAGTTCAGCCAATCATTCATCATCTCACGGCTAAACCATTTATTCACGTCTAGCTCTAGAGGCTGAGTCGCTGCCCCAAGCGCAGTGGTTACCCCAGAGGTTGCTGTGGAGTCTGCAGACAATATATCTGCTAGTAGTGGTATGGAAATCATAAGTCTCTTAATATTCTGTCATAGGCACAAAGGTACGTATTCCTACCTTCTACCTGAGAGCAAAGCAATAACCATATTATGCGACATATGTTTCATCAAAGATGCAACTAAGGCCTACACTCCCTACAGCTATAACCACTCCATATTCATAGAGCGAGGGAAAAACATTCCCTCTCCATGCGTTCACACTCCCTGGCACACGGCAGTGTTAAGAAAATATAATACCTTTGTAGTATGTGCAGTGGATACAATAACTAGTGTTTCATTCGCTAATTTATCCCAAACAAAGAATATCATATGCTAAACAAGAAAGCAATTGCAGCAATGCTCCTCTCTGGAGGTCTCATTCTCTCTGGCTGTGGTCTTAGTAACACAGCTAAGGGTGCTGGTATAGGTGCTGGTGCTGGTGCTATCATCGGTGCTGGTGTAGGTCGTGTAGCTGGTAACACCGCTCTCGGTGCCATCATTGGTGGTGTCGTAGGTGGTACAGCAGGTACGCTTATCGGTAAGAAGATGGACAAGCAGAAGAAGGAACTCGAGGAGCAAGTTAAGAATGCCAAGATCGAGTCCGTTAATGAAGGTCAGGCCATTCGTGTGACCTTTGATAGCGGTATCCTCTTCGCTACAAACTCATCTACTCTGAGCTCTACATCACAGAACTCTCTTCGTAGCTTCGCAGCCAACCTAAAGGCCAATAGCCAAACCGATATGCTCATCATTGGTCACACCGACAATACGGGTTCAGACCGCATCAATGACCCTCTGTCACTCAACCGTGCATCCAGCGTCCGCTCTTTCCTATCTGCACAGGGCGTAGACTCTAGTCGTATGCGTGTTGATGGCAAGGGTAGTCACGAGCCTGTAGCAGACAACTCTACTGCCTCTGGTCGTAAGGAGAACCGTCGTGTTGAGGTCTACATCATCCCTAACAAGGCGATGGTAGAGGCTGCCCAAAACGGCACACTCAAGTAATCACACGAACCATAGTAAAGCAACAGCCCCTAGGGATGACGTCCCTAGGGGCTGTTGCTTTTTATCCATCTGGTGGTGGTTGTAGTAAGGCTCTATCGCACACCATAAGGTGGCATACCCACAGACATCTAAGCATACCTAGGATGAGCAAGGTAAGGTGGTTACTGAGATTTGGCGTATTTTAGTGAAGTAATTACTCGATATACGTACCACATCATCATGATGAGAAAGCTTCTTTCCCCCATACTGGGGCTATGTGCTTTGACCCTAGGTAGTGCCTCCATATCAGCACAGACCTCTGCACCAGAGCCAATACTACCCATACCTACTCAGGCACAGATTGATTGGCAACGCCTAGAGACCTATGCCTTCATACACTTTGGGCTGAATACCTTCAATGACCTTGAGTGGGGCTACGGCAATACACCAGCGAAGACCTTCGCTCCCCCCATCCTGGATGTAGAGCAATGGGTGACCACGCTCAAGCGTGCAGGTATGAAGGGTATTATCCTTACTGCCAAGCATCACGATGGCTTCTGCCTGTGGCCTACGAAAACAACGGAATATTCAGTCAAGAATAGCCCGTGGAAGGGAGGGAAAGGAGACCTTGTAAAGGACCTAAGCGAAGCATGCCGTCGGCATGGACTCCTCTTTGGGATTTACCTATCACCCTGGGATAGGAATAACGCCCAATATGGTTTCCCAGAGTACCAGAAAACCTTCCATGAGCAGATCCGTGAACTCACGACGAACTACGGTAAGCTCTTCGAATACTGGTTCGATGGAGCCAATGGGGGGACAGGCTGGTATGGTGGTGCAGACTCGGCTCGCAAGATTGACCCTCTTACCTACTATGACTATGAAGGTGCAACGAAGATGCTCCTCAAGAACAATAAGGACATCATGATCTTCGGTGGCACCACACACACCATACGTTGGATCGGCAACGAACGGGGCTGGGCAGGAGAGACCAATTGGGCTATGTATGACGAGAGCAAGCAGAAGCACTACACCCAAGCACAGTGGGGGATGGAGACTGCGGATAAGTGGTGCCCAGGTGAGGTGGATGTAAGCATCCGCCCAGGGTGGTTCTACCACCATCGAGAAGACCATCAAGTCCGCTCGGTAGCTAACCTTGTGAATATCTACTACGAGAGCGTGGGGCGTAACGCCAACCTCCTATTAAACTGCCCAATCAACCTCGAAGGGAAGATCTCGGCTACAGACTCTGCACGACTTATCGCATGGCATGACCACCTCCAGAAAGCCTTCCGTCACAATAAGCTACGGAAGGCATCAGTGCATGCCAACGACAGCCGTACGGGCAAGACCTTCCGCACCTGTCATATCAACGATGGCAACCCAAATACCTACTGGGCGGCGAAGGATGGTACAACAACTGCCACACTGACCTTCACCCTCCCCAAGGAAGAGCTAATCAACAACATCGCTCTGCAAGAACACATCGCCCTCGGACAGCGTGTAAGGAGCTTCCGCCTCGAGGTGGCAGGCTCCAAGGGAGACTTCCGTCCCATCGAGACACGAGACTCCCTAACGACGATTGGCTATAAGAGACTCATTCGCTTCTCGGCTGTCCATGCCAAGCGACTGCGACTCACGGTGACAGATGCCCGAGGCCCAGTATGCCTCTCGGAGGTCGCAGCCTACCTTGCCCCCGAAGTCCTAGAGGCTCCCACTGTCCGTCGAGACAGCAGGGACAGCGTCTATATTACGACGACAGCAGCTAATGCTCATCTAGAGTATGCCCTCATCCCTACGGAGGGGAATAAGCAACAAGTGACTTGGAGACCCTACCAAGGAGCATTATATCTGCCTGGGGATCACTTTACACTCAAAGCCCGTGTCTCTACTGCGGCCAACAGCGACAGGCCAGAGACGACCTATGAGGCAGGCTATTCGCTTGCTCGGGTACAGACGCCCGGACTGAGCGAGGCAGAGCGTACACACCTTTTCGATGGGAATGGCTATACGCAGGTTATCCTCCCTAAGGGCATGCGTTCGGTGACACTAGAGCTTGGAGAGACCAAGGGCATTCATCGACTCGTCTACACCCCATCACAGCTAAGGGACGTACGTGGACACATACAGCGATACGAGCTGTATATCGACGGGCATAAGGTGGCCGAAGGGGAGTTCTCAAACATCAAGCATAACCCCATCCCCGTAGCCATAGAGCTAGGGAAGGAAGTCCAAGGGAAGACGCTGCGCCTAGTCGTCACAAAGACCGTGGACGATGCTGCGGAGATTGTCCTCGGAGACCTAAGCATCAACTAGCATGACCCAGATTAGAGAGCGGGAGGAAGGAAGAGAAGGGCGTCCTGTGCGTGTACTCTTCGTCTGCCTCGGGAATATATGTAGGAGTCCATCGGCGGAGGCAGTCTTTCGTGCCTACGTGGAGAAACAGGGGGCAGGAGCTAGCTATGAGATTGACTCGGCGGGACTCATCGCTCATCACGAGGGGGAGCTCCCAGACGGACGGATGCGTGCCCATGCTGCACGTCGAGGCTACTCCTTAGTGTCCCGCTCCCGACCGATTACGTATGAAGACTTCTTTCACTACGACTACGTGATCGGGATGGATGCCTCCAATCGGGAGCGTCTGCTAGCACTCGCCCCAACAGAGGAAACCCAAGGGAAGGTGTCGCTCCTAACCGATTGGCTGGAGGATGCACCACGGGATCACATCCCCGACCCCTATTATGGTGGAGCTGAGGGCTTCGAGCATGTGCTTGACCTCATCGAGCTATGCGTCCCCGCCCTTTTCCATAAAACCTCGGAGAGTTAGATCCTCTTCCCTCTCTAGGTGGAAAGCATAGTTCGTCCCCACTCTTTCGACTAAACAGGCGGAGCGGAAGCCCTATTGAGGCTTCCGCTCCGTGAATAATAGCCCCTTTAGGGTCATCCCCCTTGCAAGAGCAACGGAAGACCTCTAGTCTACGAGACATTCCTCTATATCCTTCGTGGCTAAGGAACATATAGCTAACTCATTCGTTTATATAGTGGTGAAGAGGTAAGCTAACCCACCCTCTCACAACCAAATACTCTACAGAGATATGAAATACCTCATCGTAGGTCTCGGCAACATCGGTCGGGAGTACGAAGCGACACGCCATAATATCGGCTTCCGCATCGCTGACGCACTCTCCGAGCGCATGGGTACACGCTTCGAGACCAAACGCTATGGAGATGTCGCTACGGGACGCATTAAGAACGCCCAGCTCGTCCTCTTGAAGCCCTCCACCTACATGAACCTCAGTGGTGAAGCTGTACGCTACTGGATGAGCACCGAGCGTATTACTATTGACCACGTCCTCGTGCTCGTGGATGATCTGGCACTACCCTTCGGCACGCTCCGCCTGAAGTCTAAGGGTAGTGATGCAGGACACAATGGGCTGAAGAACATCGCACAGCTCCTAGGCTCTCAGGCCTACCCTCGCTTACGCTTCGGCATCGGGAACGATTACCCTCAGGGCGCACAGATAGACTATGTGCTGGGGCGATTCACCTCGGATGAGGAGGCCGAGCTACCGAGGCTCGTTGAGCATGCTGTCGATGCCTCTGTGGCCTTCTGCCTCGAGGGGATCAGCTCGGCGATGAATAAGTTTAATGCCACAGCCCCCTAAAGGCTCTCCATCTAGAGGCATTACCTCACGGAGACAAACCCATGATGCACTCCGAAAGAAACCCTTGCAAGGGGTACAAACAAAGTCCTTGCAAGGGTTCCCCGGCAGACCCTAGCATGGGTTTAGAGCGAAACCCATGCTAGGATTTCCTTGGGTGAGCGCAGCAGGCTTAATCCACTAGAGTATAAGCCCCGTTTACCATATCCTTGAGGATCTGAATCTCTCCCCCACCCCCCTCTTTTCTTTTGATTTATATACCCCATTCTTACACCCCCATACCTATGCCCATTCAAGTAACAAAAGAGGCTGCCCTCCGCTATCACGAGGAGGGAAAGCCTGGGAAGACAGAAGTTGTCCCCACCAAGCCACATAGCACGCCCTATGACCTCTCCCTGGCCTATTCGCCAGGAGTGGCAGAGCCCTGCCTAGCGATCGCCGAGACACCCCACGACGCATACCGCTACACCAATAAGGGGAACCTCGTGGCGGTCATCTCCAACGGCACTGCAGTGCTTGGTCTCGGGAATATCGGTGCCGATGCCAGCAAGCCCGTCATGGAGGGCAAGGCTCTGCTCTTTAAGATCTATTCGGGTATCGATGCATTCGATATCGAGGTAGCCGAAAATGACCCCGAGGCCTTCATCCGCACGGTCAAGGCCATTGCCCCTACATTCGGTGCTATCAACCTAGAGGACATCAAGGCTCCCGAATGCTTCGAGATCGAGCGTCGTCTCAAAGCAGAGCTTCCTATCCCCGTCATGCATGACGACCAGCACGGCACAGCGATTGTCTCGGGAGCAGGGCTACTCAACGCCCTAGAGCTAGCCGGTAAGCGAATCGAAGAAGTACGTGTGGTAGTCAGTGGCGCAGGTGCAGCAGCCCTCTCATGCGCTCGGCTCTACTGCTCGCTCGGGGTACGCAGGGAGCATATCCTGATGTTCGACTCTCGAGGAGCAATCACAACCGATCGTACCGACCTCGGGGAACTGAAGCAAGCCTTTGCCTCATCCAACACCGAGATCAAGACACTGGAGGATGCCATGCGAGGGGCGGATGTCTTCCTCGGTCTCTCCAAGGGTGGTATGGTGACCCCCGACATGGTACGCTCTATGGCGGAGCACCCGATCATCTTTGCTCTGGCGAACCCCACACCCGAGATCTCCTACGAAGAAGCAAAGTCCGCCCGCCCCGACCTCCTCATGGGGACGGGACGAACGGACTATCCAAATCAAATCAATAACGTACTTGCCTTCCCCTACATCTTCCGTGGGGCATTAGACACGCACGCCACAGCAATTAACGAGGAGATGCTCCTAGCTGCTACACGCTCACTCGCTGAGCTGGCCCGTGAAGCTGTGCCAAGCTACGTAAAGGAAGCCTATGGTCTAGATACGCTTAGCTTTGGGGCAGATTACTTCATCCCCAAGCCTGTGGATAGACGCCTCATCGTAGAGGTCTCCTCCGCAGTGGCTCGAGCAGCTATCGAGAGCGGGGTAGCACGCACTACGATTACCGACTGGGCTGCCTACCGCCATCGCCTCTTGACACAGCTACAGTAGCGAGTGCTAGAGGAAGCGGAGATACTGCGCAATAGTCGTGGGGAAGAAGCGATGCTCCAGCTCATGGATACGCTCCGCTAGCGTCTCGGGCGTATCACTTGCTAGCACGGGGCATGTAGCCTGCAAGAGGTGCTGGCCATGGTCATAATGCTCATCCACGAGATGGATAGTAATACCGCTGTACTTTGCCCCCGAGGCCAGCACCGCCCGATGGACATGCTCACCGTACATACCCTTACCACCGAAGTTGGGGAGGAGTGCCGGGTGAATGTTCACGATGCGCTGTGGGTACTCCATTATATATATAGGAGTGATGAGACAGAGGTAGCCAGCCAGCACAATGAGGTCGATCCCATGCTCCTTCATCAGGGCAATAGGAGCAGTTCCCTCCCGAAGCTCCGCACTGGTGAACGCATGACATGGTATGCCTAGCCTCCGAGCCCTCTCTACGACTCCAGCCTCGGGGCGATTAGTGATGATAAGGGAGACCCTGGCTTCCCCCGAGGCACGTAGGTAATGGGTAATGGCCTCAGCGTTCGTACCATTGCCCGAGGCAAGTATTGCTATTTGTTTCATAAAATTACGTATCTTTGTGCACAATTCTGCTCTATGTGTGCAGTGCAGGTGAGAGGTGCGCCTCCCCCTTCACCCTACACGGAGCGACAGGCCAATGCACCTCTTACGTGCAAAGGTAGGGTAACAATTCGAACGTAGATAATAATAACTCTAAAGAGAAAAAGAACATGTCACAAGAAATCCAAGACAAGGTAGTAGCTATCATCGTCGAAAAGCTCAACTGCGAAGCAAGCGAAGTAACTCCAGAGGCAAACTTCTCTAGCGACCTCGGCGCAGATTCACTTGACACCGTAGAGCTCATCATGGAGTTCGAAAAGACCTTCGACATTCAGATCCCCGACCAGGATGCTCAGGGCATCAAGACGGTCGGTGATGCAATCGAATACATCAAGGCTAAGAAGGCCTAATCTCACCCTCCTAAAAGGATAAAGGATTCGACTGATGGAACTCAAGAGAGTCGTCATCACTGGAATAGGCGCTATCTCACCTCTTGGGCATACCGCCCAAGAGACGTGGGAGGCCGTCGTAGCGGGTAAGAGCGGGGCAGGTCCCATCACGCTCTTCGATGCCTCAAAGTTCAAGACTACCTTTGCTTGCGAAGTCAAGGGCTTCGACGTAGCAAAGTATATTGACCGTAAGGAGGCACGCCGCCTAGACCGCTATGCTCAGTTTGCCATGGTGGCAGCCGAAGAGTGTATCGCCGATTCCAAGCTAGACCTTGACAAGGTCAATAAGAACCGCGTGGGCGTAGTCATCGCCTCTGGTATTGGAGGTCTCGGTACCTTCGAGGAAGAGGTACGTGGCTATGATGCTGAGGCAGGCCCTCGCTTCAACCCCTTCTTCATCCCTAAGATGATTTCGGATATCTCCGCAGGTCATGTATCGATGAAGTATGGCTTCCACGGCCCTAACTACTCGACAGCATCCGCTTGTGCTTCGTCTACGAATGCACTCATTGATGCTTGTCACCTCATACGTCTGGGTAAGGCAGATGTCATCATCGCCGGTGGAGCAGAGGCTTCGATCTGTGCAGCTGGTGTCGGTGGCTTCAACGCTATGAATGCCCTCTCAACACGCAACGATGATCCAGAGGGAGCCTCACGCCCCTTCAGTGCTTCACGTGACGGCTTCGTCATGGGTGAGGGTGCTGCATGTCTCGTCATCGAGGAGCTAGAGCATGCCCTATCACGTGGGGCACACATCTATGCTGAGCTCGTAGGTACAGGTCTGTCCGCAGATGCCTACCACCTAACGGCAACTCACCCCGATGGGCTGGGTGCTAAGCTGGTGATGACCAACGCACTTGAGGACGCAGGTCTATCCCCTGAGGACATCGACTACATCAACGTCCACGGCACATCTACACCAGTAGGTGACATATCTGAGTCTAAGGCTATCAAGGAGGTCTTTGGTGACGCAGCCTACAAGCTGAACATCAGCTCTACGAAGTCTATGACAGGTCACCTCCTCGGTGCTGCAGGTGCAATCGAGGCAATGTTCGCTCTCAAGGCTGTTGCAGAGGATACCGTTCCTCCAACGATCAACCATGCCAGCGACGATGAAGACCCAGAGATCGACTACAAGCTGAACTTCACGTTCAACAAGGCACAGCACCGTCCCATACGGGCTGCGCTCTCCAACACCTTCGGGTTCGGGGGGCACAATGCGAGCGTGATCTTCAAGAAGTTCGTCAAGTAACAAGTACTACCTCTCTCTGAACGATAGTCAGACAATAACCGAATAGTACACCCTCCTACCAAAGTCTGGAGTGAGGGATTAGAATCCATGATTGTAAGGCTCGTTCAGAACACACTCTCTAGGCTCTTTGGATTTCGGTCCAAAGAGCCTTTATTTCACCTGGTCGAGGTGCTTGGATTTGAGCCTCACGATATGTCTTACTATGAGCTAGCCTTTCGGCACAGCTCAGTGAGCAAGACCGATGCCTCAGGCTTTAAGCTCAATAATGAGCGCCTAGAGTTCCTCGGGGACTCTGTGCTTGCTACAGCGATGAGCCACTACCTATACTTGCATTACCCTGCATGGGACGAAGGTGAGCTGAGTAAGCGTAGAGGCACAATCGTCAAGCGAGCAGTAAATAATGCCGTAGCTCAACGTATGGGCCTAGACAAGATGCTACAGATACGCCGAGAGGCACGTCATAGCAGCACCGATATATATGGTAATACCCTTGAGGCACTTATTGGAGCTATTTTCCTTGACCGAGGCTATACTCGGGCGGAGGAATTTGTCCATCATCGTGTACTCCCCCTCTTCCTTGAGCTGGAGCAAAGCCTAAGGGAGCAGACAACTAACTATAAGTCGCTCCTACTAGAGTGGACACAGAAGCACCACCTCGCTCTAGACTTCAGGATGCTCCAAGAGCCCAAGAAGACAGGAGCCGCATTCATCTGTGCCGTCTTCATAGACGAGAAGAAGGTAGGTGTCGGTAGTGGGCAAAATAAGAAGGAGGCTCACCAGGATGCAGCACATCGAGCCCTCCTAGCCCTCTGTGAAGCAGATGCCCTTGTAGCCTCGGAATTAGGGCTCAAAGTCGAAGAACTCAAGCCCTCCGCCCTATGCACAGAGAGATCTTCATCTGCAAAAAAAGATTGACACAAGCCCCTCTCAGGTTTGTTGTTGTTATTAAAACAATTATCTTTGTAGCACGTATGGTCTCCCCTCTGTATCAGAGAGACATATAAGCTCTCCATATAAGAGGATTATAATTGGGGTTGCTCACATGAGGATTAATCTTTGTAAACCCACCTTACAAAAGGAGTATGCCATACAACGTATAGGGGAGAGTGTCCCCTGCCGCTCAGGGAACAGATAACGTGACGTAGACTACATAAAAGAACAACTATAACGGAAAAGAATATGATGTTAAAAAAGATTTTTGTTGCAGCACTTGCTTGCCTATGCGTAGGTCAGGCTCTGCATGCACAGGAGACTACTGATTCCGTCTACACCGTAGAGGTTAAGGATGCGAATAAGTACAAGGTAGAAACCAACCTCTTCAGCAGTAACTGGTTTTTTGGTCTTGGTGTCGGAGGACAGATGTACTTCGGTGACCACGACAAGCAGATGAAGTTCCTAGATCGTATCACCCCTAACTTCGAGGTGTACTTCGGTAAGTGGTTTACTCCAGGTATTGGGGTACGCTTCGGCGCAAACGGATACGAGATCAAGGGTCTTTCCGGCTACAACAGAGGCTTGAACAAGCACTATGGTTTCGTAAAGGAGCCTAAGAAGCACTATGCTTGGGTTGGGGAAGGTCCTGGTCGCTATGAACTTCTCGAAACGAGCATGAAGTACATCCATGCCCATGGTGACGTGATGTTCAACGTTACGCAGATGATTTGTGGCTACAATGAGACACGCTTCTACTCACTGATTCCTTATTTAGGCGTTGGTTTTGCTACCAGCCTTGAGGCATCTTCTGTTACTGGGCGTAACTCTCATGAAGTGACAGGGAGCATCGGTGTTATCAACCGCTTCCGTATCAATAGCGCTTGGGATATCAACCTCGACATCCGCGGTGCTTACACTGGTGACCACTTCGACCAGGAGGACTTCTCTATTGATGCCTCCGGTCAGTACAAGCCTAGCTCAGGTCGCTTCGGAGAAGGTCTTCTTACCGCTACACTAGGTGTGAGCTACAACTTCCCCAAGCGTGGATGGGATCGTAGCACGATCACAACGATCCGTGTAAATGAGAATGTCCTCGAAGGACTTCGCAATCGTCTCGGGGAAGCTGAACGCATGAACGAAGACCTCCGTAAGCAGCTAGAGGAAGCTCTTAATCGTCCTGTTACTGAGGCTACGGTTACAACAATGCCTCTGCTGGTGACCTTCCCAATCAACCGCTGGACACTAAGCAACAAGGATCGTGTGAACCTTGGCTTCCTAGCTGATGCACTTAAGGCCAACCCCAAGCTGGTTTACTCAATCTCTGGGTATGCTGATAAGGGCACAGGTAGCGTAAAGCGCAACGTCTTCCTTGCTCGTAAGCGTGCAGAGGTTGTCTATGACTGCCTGATCAAGGAATTCGGCGTATCTGAATCTCAGCTTACTAAGGATTCCTTCGGTGGTGTAGCCAACATGTACTACAATGACCCACGTTGTAGCCGCTCTGTCCTGACAAAGGTCGCAGAGTAAGCTCATCCTAGGTTTGTCCTCTTCCTCAGATCACTATGTGATAAATTAGAGGCATACACTTATCGGAGACCTCCCTTGTCACGACGGCTATACAATAGTTCGGCGGATGAGGGAGGTCTTTGATTTACGTAGCGGCACCTAAGAGTCCTATTTTCCTATAATCATACCCTGCCACAAGTCTATCCCCACCACAACCCCTGTGGTAGCACCCTATTGTCGCAATAAGGATGCGCCTCCCCATCATTCTCGATAATGATACGACACGCCTATCTTATCCTTGCTCACAATGAGCCAAACCTACTAAAGCTCTTAGTAGAGGCTCTTGATGATCCTCGCAACGACATTTACATTCACTTTGATGGGAGAGTCAAAGATTTACCTCTTCTATCAACACTGCAGGCGGGGCTCGTCATCCTCAAGGATCGTGTGAAGGTTTATTGGGCAGATGTGAGCATGATCAAGGCTGAATATCTTCTCTTCAAGGAGGCATATACCTCAGGGAAGGAATATGCCTATTTTCATCTCCTCTCTGGGGTCGATTTGCCACTGAAGACACAAGATTACATCCATCAGTTCTTCGCAGAGCATAACGGGAAGGAATTTGTAGGCCTACATCAAGCCAGCATCCCAAGACTCATTAATCAGAGACTCAGATGCTACCACCTATTTCCCCACACCTTCCGGGGAAGGGGTTTGCTCTTCTCGTTAAAGAAAACCTTACGTACCCTATTTGTATGGCTTCAGACCTTGAGGGGAGGATGGATTAACAGAGATATTGACTTTCATAAGGGAGGGCAATGGGTAAGTATCACCCCCAGCCTAGTTAGCTACCTACTCTCAAAGGAAGAGGAAACGCTAGCTCGCTACAAGGGCACCTTCGCTGCCGACGAATTCTTCATCCCCACGCTTATCTGGGGGACGCCCTTCATGCAGAAGCTCTATGATCCCTCCAGTGAGAGCTATGGAGCAATGCGAGCCATCGCTTGGCGAGAGGGTGGGGTACTCATTGATTACTCATGGGATGACCTTCGCTTTCTACAAGAGTCTGAATTTCTCTTTGCTCGAAAGTTTAACACACGAGACATGAACTTCATCCAAGAAATACTTAAGCTCTCGCATGCACATGGATAATCCAGCTACACCTTTAGTATCAGTGGTTATTCCGATATACAAGGCTGAGGCCACCCTCCCTAGTTGTATCGATAGCCTATTGAGCCAGACCTACCACCATCTAGAGCTGCTCTTCGTGGATGACTGTAGCCCCGATAGAGGAGCAGAGCTAGTGGCAGAGAGGGCACCCAAACTTGAACAGCTAGGGATAAAGGTTAAACTCCTTCGGCATACGGAGAATAAGGGTGTAGCCGTAGCACGGAATACAGCTCTAGACGCAGCAACAGGTGAGTATATCTACTCTGTCGATGCGGATGATGAGCTTGCTCCAGATACTATTGAGGTACTCGTACGTGAGGCGATTTGGAAGGACGCCGATCTTACGGGATGTGAATGGATCTTAAAACAAGGACACTCAGAGAGACGCATGGTTCAACCTGAGGTAAAGTCTGGAGATGAAGCCTTTGAGCAATGTTGCAAGGGGCAGATGCGCTGGAATCTCTGGCTCTTCCTCATCAAGCGGTCTGTGCTGGAGCAACCCTCTCCTCTTCGCTTCCTTCCGGGGAAGAATATGGGGGAAGACATGATGCTCATGGGCAAGCTCCTACAGCGAGTACAAACGATCTCGATGGTTCATTGCCCCCTCTATACCTATGTCCGTAATGATGGCTCACTGACGAACTCCTATAGTGATGCCCATTGGGAGCAGGTGAATGCCAACATCCGAGAGCTAGAAGTATACCTAGAGAAAACATCTTCTAACCCATCCCTCCTAGAGCTTCTACAGTTTATGAAGTTAAACCTCAAGCTCCCATTACTCATCTCTGGCAGGAGAGCAGATTACGAGCGTTGGAGAACAACTTACCCAGAGTCTCACCCCTACATACAGCTCAATAACTTGACACCTTGGCGCACAAAACTTCTCCAGCAGATGGCAGCTCGTGGGCAATACTGGTTCGTTGCCTTATATGCACAGGTTATCATGAAGGGTCTCTATAAGCTCCTTTACCATTAGTCTATGTGGAAACTCATCAAGATCCTCTTCATAGGGATATTATTTAACTGTTCCTATTACTCTTTTTATTTTACAGCTTGGCTCAGTGGCCCCAACACGAAGATGATGCTGGCTACCCTCGGGCTGGTTTGGTTCTTCTTCGACTCTTGGCGGCAGAATAGAGGTATTCCCTTTACGGCTCTTATGCTGGGTGGGGCTACCTTCTCTGCAGTATATTCAATCATTAATCTCGTATCTGTAGACATCAATGGTACAGATGACTATAGCTATGCCAACTACCTGACCTCCTTCTTCACTTGGGTTTTCAGTATGTACCCAGCTATGGCTATGCTGCGACTGGAGTATGGGAAAGTAACCTTCACTCGTGTTGCATACTATCTGGCGGGAGTGTCAGTCTTTCAGTGTATCTCCGCTCTCTTGATTGACAATGTACCCGCTTTTGAGGCTTTTGCAGACTCTATAGCCTATTTTGCTACGGACTTCTTCGATGACATCAATCGTTTACGTTGTTTCAGCACGGCACTAGACCCTGCAGGGGTACGCTTTGCTCTAGTCTTAGTCTTGATTACAGGTTGTCTATGTGTAGACGAGGATCTTAAAAGGAAGACCCCCGATGTAGCCTATCTCGTTATCTCCTTCTTCATCATCCTTGCCATCGGCTCGATGGTGGCACGAACAACCTTTGTTGGTGCAGTAGTTGGAGTTGTGATCTATATCCTCCACTCCCCTCTTTTCACTGGAAGCCTAAAGCGCTCTCGAGGGAAAGTTGCCCTAATATTCACCTCAATAACCGCATTAGCAGTAGGAGTCTTCATCTACCTCTATAATACCGACCCTTATTACTACCACCTTCTCCGCTTTGCCTTTGAGGGCTTCTTCAACTTTGTGGAGCGAGGGGAGTTTACTACGAGCTCAACGGAAGTCCTACAAACGATGTGGAAGTGGCCTACTGATACTCAAGGGTGGATCATCGGTACTGGAATTTATGGTCAGTTTTCCCAAGGTACAGATATTGGCTATTGTCGCTTTATCCTTTACTCGGGTCTGATTGGTTTTGTAACCTTTGCGCTCTCCTTCGTCTTCTACGCCTATATACTGGGGAAGAAGTACTATCCTTATCGCTGGATGTTCCTCGGCTTCCTTGCCATGACCTTCATCATTTGGGTTAAGGTCTCCTCAGACATCCTGATGATCTATACCTTCATGTTTTGGCTACGTCCAGAGGACGATGCCCTTATCCTTCAACAAGCAAAGGCTTAGCTCGGATGAAGATCGCCTATTGTATCCCTGCCACCTCAAACTCTGGAGGTATGGAGCGGGTGCTCTCGGGTAAGGCAAACTACCTTGCCTCACTTGGGCACGAACTCACCATCATCACGACAGATCAGAGAGGCAAAGCTCCCTTTTTCCCTTTCCAAGAGGGAATAGCCCAGTATGACCTTGGGATCAACTACGATGAGAATAACGATGAGGGCATCCTCTCAAAGCTTCGTTCGTACCCAGGGAAGAAGCGACTGCATCGGAAACGTCTCACCGCTCTCCTCCTTGAGCTACGGGCAGACGTGGTGGTCTCGATGTTTGGGGATGATGCCGATATCTTACCCAGTATCCAGGATGGGAGTCGGAAGGTACTAGAATATCACTTCTCCAAACTCAAACGCCTACAATATGGGCGTAAGGGACTCTGGCGACTGGTTGACCTCCTGCGCACGAAACTCGACGAACACACCGTACGCCCCTATGATCGCTTCGTTGTCCTCACGGAGGAGGATCGAAGCTATTGGGGGGCATTACCCAATATACACGTCATCCCCAATCCTCTTCCCTTTACGACAGACACCCCCTCGGATTGCTCTACGCACCGTGTAATCGCTGCAGGGCGGTATGACTTTCAGAAGAACTTTGAGCTCCTACTCCATCTCTGGGCAAAGGTAGCCCCAGACTTCCCAGACTGGCACCTCGATATTTTCGGTGATGGAAAACTTCGAGGGGAGCTAACAGCTCTTGTAGAGAAGCTTGGACTCTCTAGCTCGGTGACACTGGAGAGACCAACCCATCAGATGCAGGAGGTCTACCGCACATCCTCCGTCTACGTGATGACCTCCCGCTACGAGGGTCTACCCATGGTGCTGCTAGAGGCACAGCAGATGGGGCTACCGATTGTCTCATTTGCTTGCCCTTGTGGCCCTAGGGATGTAATCACCGATGGTGTAGATGGCTTCCTCGTAGAAGTTGGGGACGAAGAGCGTTTTTTATCTTCGCTCAAGAAGCTGATGGCAGACGAGCCGATGCGGCGTATGATGGGAGGGGCTGCCCGTCACGCCTCTGAGCGGTATCAGGTAGATGTGGTGATGCAACAGTGGCAAGAGCTCTTCCAAGGTCTTTTCTAGACCTCATAGCTTGTTTACACGTAAAATCATGAAGCGAATAGTAATCTCTGCTGTAAACCTACGCAAGGGTGGGACACTGACCATCCTCAGGCAGTGCCTCTCCTTTCTCTCAGAGTGGGCGCCCAAGGCAGGCTATGAAGTTGTAGCACTCGTCCATCGCAGAGAGCTAGCCTATTACCCCTCGATCCAATACATTGAGCTCCCGTGGGCTGCCGATAGCTGGCTCAAGCGACTTTGGTGCGAATACCACACCATGGGCAAGATCTCGCAGGAGCTGGGGGAAGGGACGGAGCTATGGCTCTCCCTGCACGATACCACGCCTCGTGTGAAGGCTCTCCGCCAGGCAGTCTATTGCCAGACCTCCTTCCCCTTCATGAAGTGGAGGCTTAGGGATTTCAGCTTCGACCCGAAGATTCCGCTGTTTACGATGCTCACAAAGTTCGCCTACCGCATCGGGATACACCGCAATCGCTACCTCGTAGTACAGCAACGCTGGCTCAGGGAGGGGTTCAGTCGCATGTTTGGGATTAATGAAGCAAAGTTCATTGTTGCCCCTCCCCCACGCAAGTCCTCTCCCCCTCAACAAGCAGAAGGGCAAACCACCCAAGGAGAGGCAAAGCCCTTTACCTTCCTCTTTGCCTCTACCCCCGATGTACATAAGAACTTTGAGCTCCTCGCCTCTGCCTCACAAATCCTTGAGAACAAGCTAGGCAAAGGCACCTTCGAGACCATCTTCACCCTCTCTGGGGAAGAGAATAAATACGCAAGATGGCTCAGGGAAAACTGGGGGGGCGTAGCAAGCCTCCGCTTCGCAGGATTCCAGGCTCCCACAGACCTACAAGCATTATATGCTCGCACCGACTGCTTGGTCTTCCCTTCTCGGGTTGAGACGTGGGGGCTCCCCATCTCTGAGTTCATGCCCTATGATCGTCCTATGCTCTTGGCTAACCAGCCTTATGCACATGAGACCTCTGCTGGCGCAAGGCAAGTGGCTTACTTTGACATAGACAATGCAGAGGCGCTCGCCAGTATGATGGAGCGAGCGATCCAGCGAGACCCCGAGCTTTTCCACCCCAATCCCATACATCCGACAGCTCCCCCTCTGGCACTGGACTGGCAGGAGCTCTTCACACTACTCCTTAGTTAGTAGCCTGGCCCCTCCCCCTCTACTCGCGGCCTATCATTTCCTATTATCATTATCATCACTTAATTTGCCCCCTCTCTAAAGGTACTGAGGATACCCCTCTCTAGGTACCCCCGATACCTCTTCCTCGTTTCCCTCAGCACCTCTCGGCACGTTCCCTCAGCACCTCCTCCTCTTCTTAATTACTCCTATTTCATACCATCCTAGGCGAGTAAAAAACAGGAGCGAAGGGAGGCAAAAAACACCATAAAGTGAACAAGGTAAATACGTCAGTAGTATAGTGTTAGGAATTAGACGTAATTTTATAGTCTCAAAAGTGCGTATCACTCACTCTCCTTCCCCCGAAAACATGATCCTCGGTTGGCTCATGAAGGTAGTGTGTGATTTGACATGACAACGGGATCGAGTATGACAAAGATTCTACAGCTAGGGAAGTTCTACCCCATACGAGGGGGCGTAGAGAAGGTAATGATGATATTCACGGAGGGTCTCGATGAACGAGGCTACTCCTGCGATATGCTTTGTGCCTCTCACGACGGAGAGGTAGACGATATCATCCTCTCAGAGCAGTCTCGTATCATGCGTACCAATACGCTCATGAAGGCTGCAGCGACGATGATTTCGCCCGAGATGATCCTTCGCCTGAGACGTATCTGCCACCGCTACGACCTCATCCATATCCATCACCCTGATCCCATGGCGACACTTGCCCTGTGGCTCTCGGGCTACAAGGGGAAGGTCGTCCTACACTGGCACAGTGATATCCTCAAGCAGAAGCACCTCTTGAGACTCTTCCTGCCCCTGCAACGGTGGCTGATACGTCGTGCCGATCTCATCCTCGGGACAACCCCAGTGTATGTCTCTGAGTCGCCCTTCCTCCGAGAGGTACAGGACAAGGTAAATTTCCTCCCCATAGGCGTAGATCCTTACCCCTGGCTCGCAGATGAAATAGAGGCGATTCGTGCCACCTACCCCGGCAAGAAGATTATCTTCAATATGGGGAGGCTTGTCCCCTACAAGGGATACCATCACCTCATAGAGACCATGAGCCTCCTTGGGGAAGAGTACGTACTGCTCATCGGAGGCGATGGCCCCCTAAGAGCAGAGCTCGAGGAGCGGATCCGAGAGCTCGGACTCGTGGATCGTGTGAAGCTCCTAGGCTTCATCCCAAGCAAACTCAAACCCGCCTACTTCGGAGCATGCGATGTCTTCTGCCTCAGCTCCATACTCAAGACAGAGGCATACGCTATTGTTCTTGTGGAGGCGATGTCACTAGCTCGCCCCGTAATCGCCACGAAGATCCCCGAGTCAGGTGTCTCTTGGGTAAACGCTGACGGCGAGTCGGGGCTGAATGTCCCCATAGAGGACAGCGAAGCTATGGCCTCGGCTATACGCACAATATGCGAAGACCCCACCCTGTGGGAACAGTACAGTCGGGGTGCTCGCCGTCGCTTCTATGACGTGTTTACTAAAGATGAGATGATCAATAACCTCATCGAGATTTACGCCAACCTGCTAAGCAACTAAAGACTGCATATAGAGAATGAATACGATTGAGCGTGTGATTAAGCGAACATTTGACTTTTGGCTAGCCCTTGGTTCGCTGATCTTCTTTTCCCCCATTATTGCCATCATTGCGATCCTCATTCGCCGTGAAGAGCCAGAGGGAGATGTCATCTTCCGCCAGGAGCGTATCGGCTACAAGGGTAAACCCTTTACGCTGTATAAGTTCCGCTCGATGCGGATGGATGCCGAGGGAGATGGTACGCCCCAGCTCTATCAGGATAACGATAGTCGGCTGACGAAGATTGGGGCATTCATCCGTGCGCATCACCTCGATGAGTTCCCTCAGCTCTGGAATGTAGTCAAGGGCGAGATGGCCTTCGTGGGGCCTCGACCTGAACGGAAGTTCTTCATCGACCAGATTATGCAACGTAACCCTGACTACGCCCGTCTCTATGCCCTACGTCCAGGGCTATTCTCCTATGCGACCCTATACAACGGCTACACAGATACGATGGATAAGATGCTCGAGCGTCTACGTCTAGATCTGGAGTACCTCGATAATTACTCGCTGTGGTTTGACATTAAGATCATCTTCCTCACAGCCTTTTCCATTATATTTGGTAAGAAATTCTAAGATGAAACGATATACTTCGATGAGAAAGAAGATACTTCACGTTACGGGTTTTGCCCTCAGCACCCTAGCCCTCATTTCACTATCCTCGTGTGATTCGGCCAAGCGCACCAACTACCTACGGGACATCGAGGTCGCTAAGGTCTATGGGGTCAAGTATGATGCTGGGATTGTAATCCAAAAGGGAGACAAGCTCGGCATCATTGTCACCAGCCTCAGAAATCCAGAGCTCACACTCCCGTTCAATGCCAAGGGCTCTACAGTGGCGACTACAACCACTGCCGTAACCTCGTCGGTATCTCTCCCAGATGGGGTGAATGCTCCTGTATCCCCCGATGCACAGCATTCCTATCTCGTAGACGCAGAGGGAAACATCCAGTTCCCAGTGCTGGGTACACTTCAGGTGAAGGGGCTGACCCTCGAGCAGGTTAGCGAGCTAATCCGCACAAGGCTGGTCTCAGGTAAGTACCTAATGGATGCCCACGTAGTGACTAAGTTTGATAACCTGAGAGTCTACCTCCTCGGTGCCTTTGAGGCTCTAGGGTCTAGTGGATCTGTTGGGAAGATAACCGACCGAGGCTCTTTCCTTCTGGATGATCCAAAGACCAACATCTTAGAGCTATTATCTAAGTCTGGGGGGCTCTCTGAGCAGGCAGACTTTGAGCGAGTAAACGTTATACGGCGTGTAGGGAGTGAGTATGTCTATTATCGCCTAGACATGCTCTCAAAGAATATCTTCGAGTCACCAGCCTTCTACCTGCAACAGAACGACATCGTCTACGCGGAGTATAAGTACCGAAAGAAGGATACCGAGAGCAAGATCCTCTCAACAGTGGCTTACCTAACGACAGCTATGTCTACAGTCGTCACTGCCATCGCCCTCGTTGGACTATTCAATAAGAAGTAATCCTATGGCCAATACCCAAGAAACAACCTCTACCCAGCCAGCGGAGAAGGGGCTTGAGGTCAACCTCGTAGATATTTTCTTTTACCTCCTACGCTTCTGGTACCTCTACATCATCTGTGTAGGTGTTGTCGTTGCCTTTGCCCTCTATCGTACAGCAAAGCAACCCTATATCTATGAGGCGTCCGTCAAGGTCTTCATCAAGGATGCTTCGCAACGCTCTATGATGGATGCGGATGTACTTAGGTACATGCGTAGCTTCCGTCTCAACATGGACAACGAGAAGATGCAAATGTCTTCCCGCCGAGTCTTGGAGCGTGCCGTTAAGACGGTTAATGCCAATGTGTACTACCAGGTGCAGTCAGGGCTTCGTACTCTAGAGCTCTATACAGCTGCTCCATTCTCTATGCGCTTCCTAGATAGCCTAGAGAAGGTAGCTAGCTACGAAGTCCGGTTTAAGGATGCGGGACATGTCTCCGTACAGCCCCAGGGCTCTTCGAAGGCTCAAGATGTCCCCCTAAACGTACCCGTCCAGTTTGGACCTGACCGTTTCATTATTGAGCCTCGCTCCAACTTCAATACTGCTTGGGAGCATAAGACCATCAACGTTATCCGCCATCCTCTCGTAGGGACTGCTCGCTACTACCAGAATGCTGTCGCCATCTCCCAGCCTCAAGAGAAGTCCTCGACACTCATGCTCTCCCTACAGGATCGCACGAAGCAGCGCGCCCTAGACATCCTCACGGCACAGGTGGCAGCCTACAACCAAGAGGAGGTAGAGATGCGCAGCCAGATTTCCGTAAATACGGCAAACTTCGTAAACGAACGTATCGCAGTCCTCAGCAAGGAACTCGGGATCGTTGAGAACGAAATGGAGAGCTTCCTCGTAACGAATCGTACCCTTGACTTCGATGCGAAGATGGGACGTTACAATACCCGATCCGTAGACTACGAAGTGCAGGCGATGGAAATTGAGACCCAGCTAAAGCTCGTCTCCTTCATGCTCTCTAACCTCAGTAGCCCACAGAAACAGACCGAGTACATGCCTCTAAATATCGGGGTCTCTGATCCTAATCTAGACGGCTACATCGCAAAATATAATCAGCTCAAGGGCGACCGAGATCGCCTCGTCAAAGCATCTGAGGGAAGCACAGAGAACCCCGTGATAGCCGAGTACGACCGAGGCCTAGCACAGATTCGTCAGAATGCTATCTCCAGCCTCAATCAATATGCGAATGTCCTTCGTGTCCGCCTCAAGGATGCCCAAGGTACACAATCCTCCCTCCTCTCCCAGCTACCTGACGTATCAAACAAGGGAAGAGAGAAGGCAGAGATTGACCGAAAGATTGCCATCCGTGAGCGTCTCTATACAGAGCTACTGAACAAGAGAGAGGAGTATGCCCTCATGCAAGCCATGACGCAGGATAGTGCTTACATCCTCGACATGAATGATGCTCCAGCTCCCCCTGTAAGTCCCAACAAGACGCGTACCGTCCTTCTAGCGATCCTCATCGGTCTTGCTCTACCGACTATTGGTCTGATTATTCGCCTCCTGGCTGACAACAAGGTACGTACCCGCAAGGACATCCTCGATCGACTGACCATCCCCTTCCTTGGAGACATACCCAAGGAAGATGCACCAGGACGCAAGCAGCCCCGTGGAGCTCGTGAGCAAGGCTCAGATGAGACCTCTGAATCATTCCGTGTACTACGTGAGAACCTACGCTTCATGATTGGTAGCGGTGACACCCCTTCAAAGAAGATTATCTTCACCTCCTTTGGAGAGTCGGCAGGGAAGTCTTACGTGTCCTATAATTTGGCGAAGACACTTACCTTCTCTGGTAGCACCGTGATCGTTGTGGACCTTGACCTACGTAAAGGGACTCTCTCTCGCCGAGCACACGTAGCAGGTCAGGGTGTGACTGAGTATCTCGTAGACAAGGCTATGCCCGTAGAGAAGATCATCCACAAGGATCCTAACTTCCCGAAGCTCGCCATCATCCCTGCTGGTGCTATACCGCCCAATCCAGCAGAGCTTCTCCTGGGGCACCGACTAGACGACCTAGCCCAAGAGCTCTCAGACCGCTTTGACTTCGTCATCTTCGACAACGTACCCTTTGGTAGCGTTGCTGACGCAGCTATTGCCAACCGTATAGCGGATCTTACCATCTTTGTCCTCCGCGCAGCTCGCCTCGATAAGCGTGCTCTCCCAGAGCTACAACGCCTATACGACAACGAGATCCTACGCAACATGTCCATCGTGCTCAACGGAGCCAGTGACGGAGGTCACGGGTACGGATATGGATACGGATATGGGTATGGCTACGGATACGGCTATGGATATGGCTATGGCAACAAGAAGAAAAAAGGTATCCTATACCGCTTAGGACTAAAGAAATAAGGTATCAGCATAAGTCCCTGAGCAGTTAAGGGCACCAACGTCAAGACTAACCTCTTTTCGCTTTATGACGCACGCAGTGCTTCCCTATGAGCCTTTGCTCACCGTCATTGTACCCGTCTACAATGTAGCTCCTTGGCTCAATGAGTGCATCTCCTCGATACTCCGTGCTGGGGTCTCGGAGCTGGAGGTGCTACTCGTGGACGATGGCTCTACAGATGGCTCTGGGGCGATGTGTGATGCTTGGCAGGCACGTGAGCCTCATATCCGAGTCATCCATCAGCCAAATGCTGGGCAATCGGTAGCGAGGAATGTGGCTCTCTCCGAGGCCAAGGGAAAGTACTTCACGTTCGTTGATGCAGATGACTGGTTAGCCCCTGACATTTTGGGACGAGGTCTGGCCTATATGCAGGCTCATCCCGAGGTTGGAGTATTGGAGTTTGGCTATGCTGAGGTGCGAGGACTTGAGGAGGAGGTCTTCCCCATCCTTGGGCAGGAAGAGACGAATAATGCCGAGAAGGTTTTAGAACTCTTTGCTCGGATGAAAGGTCCCATCGGTATGCCTTGGGCAAAAATCTTCCGCACAGAGCTTGCCGGAGATCTCCGCTTCCCTGAGGGGAGAATTTACGAAGACACGCCCTTTGTCTTCTCGGCACTCACTCGCTCAGGCTATTACCATTACATGGCAGAGGTAGGCTATTACTACCGCATAGGTCGTAGGGGTAGCTCAACAGAGTATTGGGATGAAAAGCTCGTCTATCTCTTTGAGAATCTGCTGGACCTCCAGCCTGATCTCAGGCAGACTTCTCCCAAGCTCTTACCCTACCTTTACCAAGCCCTTTTGGAGCGCCTCATGGTCTTTACCCTTTGGGCGGAGCGTAATCGTGCTGCCTGCCCTCGTCTTCTCCCTCTACTACTTCCCTATACGAAAGCGCTACGTGGTAAGCCGCTCCTGCCTTCATCATTTGCGGGCAAGGTGCGCGCACTCCTCTTCATCTATACACCGAGCCTTTTCCTCAGGCTCAAGAGGATCTTTCCTAAGTAGCCACACAAAAAACAATGGACGAACAACTCATATATTGTATTGCCACTGAATATATCGTGCTCCATACGCCTTCGGCAGAGGTGACGGCGACATTGCTACCGAGCTATGAGCCTTTTCGTGTCCCCTCTCTACCAGACGGGTGTGAGCCACTCTTTCAGTTCTCTGGTGGGATAGACCTCGATATCAAGAAGCGCATAGCCCTACTTGAGGACAAGCTCTCCGAAGGAGTACGTGCTCAGGTTTACCACACCGATGATCGGCAGTTGCTCCTAGAGCTTACGATCAATCATCGGCACCATGCGCTTTGTGTAGACCAAGACTGGCGAACCATCTCCTCAGATGTCCTCCTAGACGATCCTTCGGCTGCAATCTTTATTAACCGCCTCATCATGATTGCCTATGGTGTGGCTATCGCTCCGTATCGCATGCTGAAGATGCATGCCTCCGTCACAGTACTCAATGGCGAGGCTCTACTATTCCTCGGCGTAAGCGGTACAGGCAAAAGCACCCACAGTCGCCTCTGGAGAAAGTACGTACCTGGTGCCACACTGCTTAACGATGACGAACCCATAGTCCGCGTCCTCGAGGATGGAGAAGTACGCGTCTATGGTTGCCCATGGAGTGGAAGCACCCCCTGCTACAAGAATGAGTCGGCACGTGTTAAGGCCTTCGTCTACCTGTATCAGGCTCCGGAGAACAAGCTCACACGCCTTCGTGGTCGGGATAGCTTCGATGCTATATACTCCTCCTCGGCCTTCTTGCATTCAGATAAGGTAAGACACCTAGCGATGTTCGACACCGTAGCGGATATACTGGAGCTTATCCCAGTCTATCGCTTGGATTGTGAGCCCAATGAGGGGGCTGTAGCCCTCACACGTCAGCTCCTAGAGAAGTAATCTATGGCTGGGCTTATCGAGAAGGACGGCAAGCAGTCCACGATGACAGTAGACAGTGATGTCTTCTTCCGTGAAATCCTTGCACGTGTGAACTCTGGCAAGCGTGTCAAGATACGTGCGAAAGGCTCCAGTATGCTCCCACTTGTGCGAAGCACCAAGGATGTCATCTTCCTCTCTGCCCTCACACCAGACTCCATCCAAGAGGGGAGGCTCCTGCTCGTACGTATACCTCGTGGCTACGTCTTACACCGAGTAGAGCATGTCGAGGGGCGACGTATCACCCTACGGGGGGATGGGAATCCCTATCAGAGAGAACGCTGTACTCCTGACCAAGTCCTAGCAGAGGCGACAGCTGTACAGCGTGGCAAACGCCTCATCGAACTCGGGTCAAGGCTCTGGTGGCGCTACGAGCATCTTTGGCCAAAGAACGACCTCATCCGTCGCATCTGCCTTGCGCTCTATCGCCGTACGCTCCTACGCTGGGGGCTTTAAGTCCTCTTCAAATAAGCAATTAGGCCACACAAAGCCTTATTTTCTACCTAGAATGAGGATGCATTGGAGTCTTTTTGTCCATAGTCAGACCATTGAGTAATGACCTTTCTCTTACTGCGAACCACCCTTTCTCCTGATTTTGAGGCTTGGGAGGTTTAAGGTCTTTACCCCCACCTCTGCTTTACCCTCCTCTATTTGGGGGGGGGCATGGCCTCATACATCCTCAATCTTAATACTTCCATCAGGTACATAAGGGCTATCGACAAGGCTCCCATCCACAATCACCTCTGTATACAGTGGGATATATCATTTCGTCTTGCTATAGCAGAGTGATAAATAGTCTTTTAGCAAGGGCATCAGGATTAAGGATTTGATGGGTTCATATCTTGGCTAGGGAGTGTTACATCAGCATGCTACTTGCCCGCGTGAGATACATTGGTTCGCATTGATTTTAAGAAGACAAACTAGATAATTAGATACAGCATAGTATGGAATGGATCTTTGACGGAATAGGGACGGCCATTCTCTCATCCCTCGTGTCTCTATTAGTAGGAGGAGGGATTGGATATAGAGTTGGTATTAACAAGAGCAAGGTTAAGCAGAAGCAAAAGGCTGGGGATCATTCCAGCCAGATACAGATAGGGAATAGGTATGGCAGATAAGCAATCACAGAAGGCAGGAGACAACGCACAGCAGATACAGACTCAGACTATGGTCGTCCATAACCATGGTATAGATGAAAAACGAGTAAGAGAGATCTGCCAGGAAAAGATCTCCCAAGCGATAGAAGTCTACACTCAAGATGCTGAAAAGACTGTTCGCTTGCGTATTGCCAAGCTTGAGTCAGTTCTTATGGCTAGACTGAAGGCTATGGAGGACGACTTGGAGGCCTTTTTAGATCCAAGCTTTCAGCTCCTACTGGTAGCAACTCAGAAAGCGGCTGCCTCCACGGAGAGGCAGGCCGACTATGAACTACTAGCAGAATTGCTTGCTCAGCGGATTCAGGTAGGGGAGGATCGTATGAGTCGAACTGCTATTCGTGGTGCAGTAGAGATTGTGAGTGAAGTGTCTGATGAGGCTTTGCTTGGGCTGACCGTGCTGTTCTATCTTACTCGGCTTCCGATGCCAGGGATAGGGAGTATCCCTATGGAGCTGGGGAGATGGGATAACCTCTTGGGGCAACTACTTGATAGTCCCCTACCTCAAGGTGCAGGGTGGCTTGAACACCTAGCTATACTAGGAGCCGTGAGGGTTAAAAGTTTCACCCGTCTGAATACAATACAGGAGATGATTGTCGAAGGCTGTCCAGGATATGTGGATGTTGGTATTCTAAAAGGCTCAGAGAACCATTGGAAGGCTATATCATTACTTGCTTGGCAAGGATTGCCTTTAGATACCCTTGTTGAACATGATTTGAATAAGGACTATCTAAGGGTGAACTTGCTACGAAGGGATATGATTGATGGGGTCAGGCTCGGGGCATCTCTAGATGGTCCGATGTGTTGCTTAACAAATTCCCAGAGAAACGCCATAGAAAGTCTTTATGACCTCTATGTGCAAGATGAGAGCTTGAGGAGGGAGAATATATCTAAGCTTATAGAGGAGTGGGATAAGTGGCCTAGTCTAAGGGCTCTAAGATTGTGGTGGGATGCTGTGAAGGAATACCCAGAAATAACGTCTATTGGCAGTGTGCTCGCACAAGCAAACGCAGAAAGACGAGGTCTTCTTAAAAGAACCCACCCCTCTACCTAATCTGCTACATCTTTCCTCTCAAGGAATTTGCTTCATTCCCAAAAACCTCCTGTTTACGGATATTTAAGTAGGATAGCGGCGAGTTGCCATAACTCGCTACAATGAGTTATAGTAACTCGCCTCGGAGAGTTACAGTAAGTCGTCACAAAGAGTTATGGTAAGTCGTTTTAACGAGTTATGGCAACTCGTTAAAACGAGATTCCCAAGGCGTCATACCTAACTGTCTACCATCAAATTACACCACTCCGAAGAAATGAGAATTAGATTAGATACAGAAACAACAACACTCCCTCTGCAATGGACGGGCCTGCACAGAGACAAAGGAAAAGATGAAAGGCTAAGCTATTTATGCGGGAAGGAAAGGCCAGACGACAGCCTCGAAGCTCGTGACTGATGCCCACGGCGAGCATCAATACCCAGCAGGATGAACAGCAGGAACGTAAACCCCCAGAGCGATGACCCTCCGTAACTAAAGAAGGGCAAAGGAATACCAATCACAGGCACAAGCCCTAGCACCATCCCAACATTGATGAAGAGGTGAAAAAGGAAAATCGAGGCGACACAGTAGCCATAGACACGTCCAAACGTTGAGACTTGTCGCTCGGCGAGCGTCACAATCCTTAGGATAAAGATTCCATAGAAAAGCACTAGCCCAGCGGCACCAACAAAACCCAATTCTTCCCCTACTGTACAGAAAATGAAGTCCGTCTCTTGCTCTGGGACGTAGTTAAGCTTCGTCTGCGTACCCTTCAGAAATCCCTTCCCTGTAAAGCCTCCAGAGCCGATGGCAATTTTCGATTGGTCTACATTATAGCCCTTCCCTCGGATGTCACTCTCGATCCCAAGGGCAATCTTGATACGTACCTGCTGGTGAGGCTGGAGGATGTCGTTGAAGACATAGCTCACAGAGAAGAAAAAGCCCAACGAAGCAAGGGCAAAGAGTGCCATCATCAGATAGCGAAGTAGGTATTCCTTTACGGCAAGGTAGAGGAGGGCAGAGACCAAGAGCAACACGAGCCCTAGGGCAATGTACGACCAGTCAAAGCGGACAAAGGCACTCACCAGAGCGGCCAGCGCATATACGCCGACAATGGAGAGGATGACATACTTCAGGTATCTCCTACGCTCCCTTGTGCTATGGGCATAGGTGGCATAGAGGGCTATCGTGAAGACAAGGATACAGTTACAGACGAAGAAGAGGTCAGCATCTGTCTCCCCCCACCACAGCGTATCCTCGAGGATAAGCGCCCCAATGAAGTAGATCGCTGCAGCTGCACTCAGTCCCATGAAGAGTCCAGAGAAGCCTTCGCGAAAGAGGGCTAAGAAGAGTGCAAGGAAAACCAATGCCGAACCCGTCTCCTGCTGTAGGAGAATCAGCCCTATGGGGAGGAAGATAATCCCGAATATCTTTAGGTAGCTGCGTGTGGACTTAATGGTAAACTCATACTGATTGAAGAGCCACGCCAGAGTGAGTGCTGTGGCAACCTTAGCAAACTCTGCGGGCTGTAAGCGCACAGGGCCAAGCACCAGCCACGAGCGAGAGCCCTTGATATCCGGGGCAATGACAATCGTGACCATCAGAAGCACCATCATAGCCCCATAGAAGAGTGGAGCGCCAACCTCATACACATCCGTATCAAGCGTCAGCACAATGAAGCCAATGAGCACGCCCAGCCCCATCCAAAGGAGCTGCATCATCGGACGTCCCCCTGGAGTAAGGAGCTCCTCGGTCTCAAAGTTGTACGAAGCGCCACAGATCGATAGCCAGCCAAAACAGATCAAGATGAAGTACATCATGATCGTTATCCAGTCAAGTGAGCGGAGAAGTCCAGGAGAGGAAGTCTGCATGAGGATCAGTCTAGATGTCGGTGAGATAAGTGATACTTCGCTGCTCCATCTGTGAGGCCACAGCCTCTCCAGCAGCCGAGAGTTGTCCGCCTCGTAGGTAGTACTCCATCATCACACGCCCCATAGGTACACCGAAGTGCGCCCCAAAGCCACCATTCTCCACATAGACGGAGACCGCAATACGAGGTGCGTTACGAGGAGCAAAGCCAATGAAAGCAGAGTGATCCTTCCCGTGTGGATTCTCGGCCGTACCTGTTTTACCACAGACCTCGATCTCTCCAGGAGCAAAGTTCGCAGCACGGCATGTACCACCAGTGACAGCACCTGCCATACCCTGCACAATGTATTCCCAGTCTGATGCAGCAATGCCTGTCTGCTGGCGATTGGTATAAGCCGTATCAAGTGGGGCATTTCGTATGCTATGCACGACGTGGGGACGAACATAGGTACCTCGGTTAGCAATGATAGCTGCAAGGTTAGCAATTTGCAGAGGGGTGGCAAGGATTTCCCCCTGACCTATGGAGATGGAGATAATCGTACTCGAGTTCCAATTACCCTTATATGCCTTATCATAAACCTGGCTATTAGGGATATACCCCCTCTTCTCTCCTGGTAAATCAACACCCAAGCGATAACCATAGCCCAGCGACACAATACGCTGCTTCCAATGCTCTAGTGCGACTTGTGCTGAGGGATAGAAGCGACGATCGTCGAGCAGGTAATGCATCCCCCAGCAGAAGTAAGCATTACATGACGTCGTGAGTGCACCCACAAGGGCAATCGGGGATGGATGTCCATGGCACTTCGGTCTATTGCCAAGGCGAGGATAACCATGGTAACAAGCAAAAGCCGTCTGCGGTGTAATAGCCCCCTCGGCGAGGAAGATAGCACCTTGGGCAGCCTTGAAGGTAGATCCTGGCGGGTAATTACCCTGTATCGCACGATTCAGTAGGGGCTTACCGAACGTTTCTTCCAAGGCTCGGTGATTCTCCCCTTTGCTCTTACCCGAGAGGAGTACTGGGTCATAGTTGGGGGCCGTCACCATAGCAAGGATCTCTCCCGTCTCAGGCTCAATGGCCACGATTGCCCCACGCTTACCCTTCATCATTCGCTCTCCTAGTGCCTGCAGGCCTGCGTCAATCGAGAGCGTCAGATCCTTACCACTCACGGGAGCCCGATCGTGTGCTCCTCCATCGAGCCTACCCTGGATGCGTCCACGAGCGTCTCGGTAGAAGATTTCTTCACCCTTGGTACCTCGTAGCACTTCCTCATAGGTACGCTCCACACCACTTCGCCCAACGAAGTCACCTCGCATGATCGTACTGTCTCGCTTGAGATCATTCGGACTAGCCTCAGAGAGGTAGCCTAAAAGGTGTGCTGCACCATGGTAATGATACTGGCGGATCGTCCGCGAGCGAACAGAGAAGCCTGGGAACTTATACAACTGCTCCTCGAAACGACCAACGTCCTGAGGCTCCAGCTGAGAGAGAAGAACCTGTGGGGTATAGGGCGTATAGCCTCTGTTAATCGAGCGATCACGCACTGCACTAAGTTTCGCTACCAACTCTTCCCGAGGTATGCGTAATATCTCTGAGAGCAGGGTGGTATCTAGCTTGCCTTTAGCCTCATTATTGACAATCATCAGGTCAAAGATCGGACGATTAGCAACGAGGAGCTGCCCGTTACGATCAAAGATAACGCCACGTGATGGGATCGTGGAGAGGACATAGTAGGCATTGTTCTCGGCTCGCTGCTTATAGTCACTGCTGATGAGCTGAAGGAAGAAAAGCCGAAGAATGAATACAACAACGACGGCGAAGGTCAGACTAATCACTAGCCAACGTCGCCGAAAGAGTTCATCATTGACCATAGGCTAGCTAATCGTGTGAAGTAACGAATGAGCTGAGCAGAGCCAGAGCAAGGAGCGAGAGCAACCAGGAGAAGACATAACCAGCTCCTAAGCTAATCAGGGTATATGCCCCTCGTATCATAGCCCCAGCCTCTAGCGCATAGAGGACGATGTGATGGATAAGAAGAAGTAAGGAAAAAAGTACAAACGCTCCGCTACGGAGTGTCCCATAGAGCGGTAGAGCCTGCTCCGGTGTGTCTCGATCAACCATAGAGCCGAGGAGCATGGGACGGACAAAAGCTGTAGCTGTCAGAGCTGCGGCATGTAGCCCCGGGGTCAGCCCAAGCACATCGATGATACACCCAATGGCAAACCCATGCAGGAGTAATGATATGCGCCCAATACCTACCGGTAACAGAAGTAATAAAATAGGATAGATGAATGGTGTCGCTACACGGAAGAGGGCAATTGGACTAAGCACCCAAGTCTGTATAGCGATGACAAGAAGACTCGCAAAGAGGAAGCGTAGATAAGAGCTATTCATTGGGCTGGATAGAGTCTTCGAGGGCTTTTGCCTCCGCCACGGGTTTCTCTAGGATGACGTAGACAAAGCGTAGTGATTGGAAGTCCGTTGCAAGCCGTACAGGATAGTTAGCAAATGTCCCTGCACTCCCCTTCATCGTCGTTGGGACAGAGTCTGCTATGGTTCCAATCATCATCCCCTCTGGGAAGAGATAGGAGTAGCCACTTGTGATGACAGTATCTCCTTGGTGAGGACGAGCATGAGGGGGGACATTACTGAGGATTGCCTCGTTAGAGTTTGGGTTCGTAGAGGCTGTAAGCGTTCCACTGACCTGCTGCCCCAAGAGGGTACATGATAGCCGTATCTTAGAGTTCAGCACAGGGATAACGAGTGCATAATTGCGCGAGGTTGCCATCACAGCACCCACCACTCCTGAGCCACTCATCACCCCCATATCCCTATGTATACCATCAGCCTCTCCCTTATCAATCGTGTAAAAGACCTCTCCCGAATGAGAAGTACGATTTACAACACGAGCTATGACAAATGTTCCCTCTCTAACAGGGAAGCTATCGGTAGCATGAAGCCGAGGCAATTCTCCTCGAGCTAAAGCATCCTGCATCTGGCGAGCCAGGTGGACATTTGCCTGTCTCAACCGTGCATTTTCCTCAAGTAGCTTTGTATTCTCTGGTCGCAAATCAATGTAGTCCCAGACCTCGGTCATCGCCTCATTAATGCGCCCGAAGACAACATTCGTCGCATACCAGCTGACGCTCTTCTGGTAGAGGGTGCTACTGAAGAGAAAGCTCAGAGCAATCCCCTCTAATAGAAAAAAGACTAGCCAATACCGATAGCGACGGAGGAATACAAAGATCCGATGCACGAGCAGAGCGAAGGATTATCGGAAGAGGAAGTTGAAGTTATGGATATTCTTCAGTGCGATACCAGTACCTATAGCGACAGAGTGCAGGGGGTTCTCTGCGATCTTAAACTCAAGTCCAAAACGCTCGCTGAGTCGCTTATCCAGACCACGTAGTAGGGCTCCTCCACCAGTGAGGATAACACCATTGGTTACGATATCAGCATACAGCTCGGGAGGTGTCGCTTCGAGGGTACGTAGGATGGCACTCTCAATCTTTCCAATCGAGTTGTCGAGACACTCGCAGATCTCTTGATAGTTCACCGAGACCTTGCGTGGAAGTGTATCCATCATATTTGCACCCCACACGACGAAGTCCTCTGGAGCATCGTCTAGCTTATTATAAACAGCACCTACCTGTATTTTTATTTGCTCTGCTGTACGCTCCCCTACTTTGATTTGGTGGCGATCACGCATGTGATCCACGATATCTTGTGTGAGTTCGTCACCAGCAGTATCAATGGATTGGTCCTCCACGATACCTCCTAATGAGATTACGGCTATCTCAGTCGTCCCACCGCCTATATCCACGATCATGTGTCCCTCAGGGGCGAGTACATCAACGCCAACCCCGATAGCAGCAGCCATAGGCTCATAGATCATGTAGACATCTCGTCCACCAGCATGCTCACTAGAGTCACGCACGGCACGGATCTCTACCTCAGTGCTACCAGAGGGGATGCAGACAACCATACGAAGGGATGGTGTGAACCACCCACGGCGACGGCTAATCATACGTATCATACCACGTATCATGTGCTCGGCAGCATCGAAGTCTGCGATCACTCCCTCACGCAATGGACGGATTGTACGGGTATTGGCGTTACCCTTCTCATACATCTCTCGAGCCTTTGTACCAACGGCAATCATCTCACCTGTACGGTTATCAAAAGCGACGACTGAAGGCTCGTCAAGGACAATCTTATCATCCTTAATGATGATGGTGTTAGCGGTACCTAGGTCCATCGCCAACTCTTGCCTAAAGGAGAATAATCCCATGCTTATCTATTATTATGTTACGTCTTTTAATGTTTGAAGTGACGAACACCCGTCATCACCATTGCTACACCTAGCTTGTCTGCCGCTGCGATACTATCGGCATCTCGTACCGAGCCCCCAGGCTGTGCAATCGCCGTGATTCCGGCCTCCGCAGCAAGGGTGACACAGTCATCAAAGGGGAAGAAAGCATCACTAGAGAGTACAGCTCCATGCAGATCAAAACCAAAATGCCCAGCCTTCTCGATTGCTTGCTTCAGGGCATCCACACGTGAGGTCTGTCCCACACCTGAGGCAATGAGCTGGTCTCCCTTGGCTAAGATAATTGCATTACTCTTGCTATGCTTAACCAGCTTCGTTGCGAAGACAAGGTCGTGTAACTCCCTATCCGTAGGGGCTACCTTTGTAACGCAGCGCATCTCTGCTGTAGTCTCTACTGCTTGGTCGCACTCCTGTGCCAATACTCCACCCAGCATAGAGCGGTAGCTCCAATCGGAGTGGATGGGGGACTTCTGCTCTAGCAGAATACGATTCTTCTTACTCTTGAGTATGTCTAGTGCCTCGGGAGCAAAGCCTGGGGCGATGAGTACCTCCATAAACAGCTTATCAATCTCCTGCGCTGTCTCCTTATCAATGGGTCGGTTAGCAATGAGCACACCACCAAAGGCAGAGACGGGATCACCTGCTAAGGCATCCTTCCATGCCTCGAGCAGAGTGGAGCGAGAGGCACAGCCACAAGCATTGTTATGTTTGAGGATGGCAAAGGTCGGAGCATCGAAGTCTTGAATAAGCGTAACAGCGGCCTCAATATCCTGAAGGTTATTGTAGGAAAGCTCCTTGCCATGTAGCTGCGTAAAGTAGCGAGAGAGGTCGCCGAAGAATATTCCCTTTTGATGGGGGTTCTCTCCGTAGCGCAAAGGCTGAGCTTGGTCAGCCGTGAGGCGAAGAGCTGTTGCCTCATCACCGTCAAACCAGCGGAAAATAGCCGAGTCATAACCCGAGCTGACAGCGAAGGCACGACGGGCAAAGTGGCGACGCTCCTCGAGCGTAGTCTTTGCTCCTCGGTGCTCTAGGATGCTTTGTAGCGTAGCATAGTCAGCCTGTGAAGGCACAATCACGACGTCCTCATAGTTCTTCGCAGCTCCACGGATCAAGCTAATCCCCCCAATATCTATCTTCTCGATAATATCCTCCTCAGAGGCACCAGAGGCAACCGTTGCCTCGAAGGGATAGAGGTCTACAATCACGAGGTCAATAAGCGAGAGCCCGTAGTCCTTCACCTCTTGTTGATCCACCTCGTGCGAACGCCGTGCAAGAATCCCTCCCTGGATCGCAGGGTGCAGTGTCTTGACACGCCCTCCGAGCATCGAGGGGTACCGAGTAAGGTCTTCTACGGCTACGGTTGGATAACCGAGGCTTTCGATGAATGTGCTCGTACCACCGGTGGATACAAACTCTACACCTTCTTTGTGTAGGAGGGCTAGTATATCGGCCAATCCCTCCTTGTGGAATACAGAGATAAGGGCTCTACGTATTACCTTCTCCATCTATTTTCTCTAAGCTATATCGCTTTATCGTAATGTGTTTGGACCTGGGAGGGACCTACTCTTCTTTCACAAGAAGTATAGCCCTAAGCCTCTAGCCCACACAAAAATAACGATTTTCCTATGACTGATGTATATTTCCCTAGCAATAGGCTAACTTTCGCTCTCAACCCCAAGGCAAATCTCCCTATCTAAGCTAGGCAAAGACGATGCTACACAAACACAAAAAGAGCCAAGCGTCAGCTTAAACTGATACTTGGCTCTTGGTGGTAGCCCCTAGGAGAATCGAACTCCTCTTTCAAGGATGAAAACCTTGCGTCCTAACCGATAGACGAAGGGGCCGCCTCAAGCAATAGGCGAGGCAAGTGTACCTCTGATTGCGCCTGCAAAGATATAACAAAGATTTGGAATACCAAACATCAAGTATAGCAAATCAGAAGCAATTAGCACATGGACGGAGGCTATCAGCAAGCATAGGACAATCACATAAAGCAAGCTCAATCTCGGCACAGATCACAGATGAGAATGTGCTACGAGGGAAACCGTACCTCCCCAACTCCACCCCCAATAGCCTCAACCCTCAAGGCACAACAAAAGGAAAGTGGTACTTCTGACCCAAAACCAAGAACAAGCACCCCATCCACCAAGCCACGACCTCTCAGCCCTTCATAACAAGCTAATAGCAAGTTCGATACACCACACTCAAAAAGAGGGCTTAACGAGTTATGGTAACTTGTCGCAAAAAGTTATGGTAAGTCGTCGCAGAGAGTTGTGGTAAGTCGTCGCAGAGAGTTGTGGTAAGTCGTCACAACGAGTTACCATAACTCATCACAGCGACTTATAGTAACTCGTCAACACCCTCCTCAAAGCCCCCTAAATAGCAGGAATTTCAAACGGAAGAAAGAACCCATCGTGGCAGAGCAACACCACTGACAGACCCACACCAAATCCAATGGAGAGAGAATGCCTTCGCCACCTCTCAAACCCATTGATACCTACCCTCCGTCACCTCAATCCACACTACCCACAACCGACACACAGACATGATGCAGGAAACAGGTCTTGATACGAGGACGGAGATTACAAACGAAGCTCTAGAGCCTTGGGGTAAAAACCAGTAGTTTTTCATCCCATTTCTCTAGAGCTTCTTTGCGAGAGCCCTTTTACGGAGGAGCAAAAATTAGATAGCAGAGGATACTCAGCACAAGCTAATGCTCGTACTTGTATTTGCGCTTATTCTCTTCGCTAAGCAAGGCTGAGGGATCAAGGGCTGTTTGATCTAGGAGGGAGGCTAGCGATGCGATGAAATCCTCCGAACTATTGAGACAAGGTACGTAAACAAAGCTCTTACCTCCGTGTGCAAGAAACACCTCTCGATAGTAGCTGTCAATCTCTTGGATGGTCTCTAGGCAGTCACAGATGAAGCCAGGACAAACAACGACCACTCGCTCTGCCCCTTCGCCAGAGAACTGCCGTACACGCTGGCTCATATAGGGCCGCATCCATTCGTGACGTCCTAACCGAGATTGATAGACAAGTTCGACTTGCCCCTGCTCCAGACCGAGGTCCTGACGTAGGTATTCTGTCGTCTCTTCGCATTGTAGGCGGTAGCAGTCTTCCTCGGCATGACGCTCATGCCAGTCACGACGTGAGGCACAGTAGTTCGTCTCACCATTATGCTCTCGACATTCCTTGGGGATATGCGAGACGGGGATGCCATGCATGGAGACAATGAGCCGATCAAAGGGTGACTGAAGATAGGGACGAATGCTTTCGGTAAGCACGGCTCGATAGCTCGGCTCATTATAGAAGGGTGAAAGCAGGCGAAAGCGTAGACGAGAGAGACCTAGCCTGCGTGCTTCCTCCAGCACATAGGCAACAGCTGTCTCATAGCTACTGCGTGCGTAATGAGGATAGAGCGGTGCGATAATGATTTCCTCTACTGAGAGCAGGGATGCAAGAGCTTCTAGTGCCGAGCCTGTCGAGGGCGAAGCATAGCGCATGCCCACAGCCACAGGACACTGACGACGCTCTGCTAAGGCACGAGCAATCTCCTCAGTGTGTGTAATGAGCGGGAAGGCTTGACGCTCTTCATCCCAGATCGTACGGTAGTTAGCGGCAGATTTCGGCGCACGCTTGGGCACAATAATATGATGAACGAGCAGATGCCTTGCCCAATGAGGTAGACCGATGATACGCCTATCCATAAGGAACTGCAAGAGATAGGCATGTACATCCTCCACAGCAGGCGTCCGAGGAGAGCCAAGGTTAAGAAGAAGAACGGCTTGGCAAGATGGATATTCAGCCCCGAAGAGCGAAGGTGTATCGTTACCCTTCATTATCTCGGGGCGGAGTGAAAAGACCTGCGGTCAGGATTACTCATCATCGTTTGTCTCTAGTGTATAATCTTGGAACAAAAAGTCATTATAAGGAAAGCGCTGGATATGCAGCTCCTTCACCCGATCATAGAGCAGGGTCTTCAGCTCATCGATCCCTTCGCCCGTCCTGGCAGAGATGAAGGTACAGCCCGACTCACCTAGGCGAGCCATCCAGGTACGCTCGAGGTCTTCACGTGAGAGATTACGCCGTGTACGCTCAGAGAGGTCATCCAGAGGTTTCTCATCATAGGTAAAGGCATCAATCTTATTGAAGACAAGGAGGACGGACTTCTCATCCCCAGCTGTGATCTCACGCAGGGTAGAGGAGACGACCTCGATATGCTCCTCGAAGTTCGGATGAGAGATATCTACGACATGCACGAGGAGATCAGCCTCACGCACTTCGTCAAGTGTACTCTTAAAGGACTCAATGAGCTCCGTGGGGAGCTTACGGATGAAGCCAACAGTATCAGACAGCAGGAACGGCAGATTATGGACAATGACCTTACGTACAGTGGTGTCAAGCGTAGCAAAGAGCTTGTTCTCAGCGAAAACATCACTCTTGCTCAGGACATTCATCAGCGTGGACTTGCCCACATTCGTATAGCCAACAAGGGCTACACGGACGAGCTTCCCCCTATTCTTCCGTTGCATCGCCATCTGACGGTCGATACCCTTGAGCTCCTCTTTGAGGTGGGCAATACGGTCTTGGATGAGGCGCTTATCCGTCTCGAGCTGCGTTTCTCCTGGGCCACGCATCCCCACACCACCACGCTGACGCTCTAGGTGCGTCCAGAGACGGGTGAGCCGAGGGAGCATATAGCGATACTGTGCAAGCTCTACCTGCGTCTTGGCATAAGCAGTGGTAGCACGAGCCGCGAAGATATCCAGGATAAGGCTCGTACGGTCAAGGATCCTCACCTTGAGTACGGCCTCAATATTGCGTAGCTGTTTAGGGGTTAGTTCGTCATCGAAGATTACTAGACCAATCTCATGCTCCTCCACGTAGAGGCGTATTTCCTCTAGCTTACCCTTCCCCACGAAGGTCACTGGATGAGGCTGCTCAAGTCGCTGCAGGAAGCGCACGACAGGCTCTACCCCCGCTGTGCGGGAGAGGAAATCCAACTCATCTAGGTATTCTTTTGCTTGATCCTCTGTTTGATTTCGAGTAATGAGCCCGACAAGTACGGCCTCATCGCTCTTGGTCTCTGTAATGATAAACTCTCTCATGTGCAGATAAAATACGGCTGACCTCCTCTAGGGCTTGACGCAGAGAGACTCGTCAAGACGTAGTCCCTTTTGCTTAAATAGTACTAGATCCTCGGGAGCAAGATCTAACTCTTCGATAGGCAGACACTCGTAGCGATCATTCAGATAATAGCGCGTACCCTCGGCAAAGGAAGGACTCGCTAGAGACAGAGAGTCTGCTCGGTAACGAGTCTTCACCCCCGCTATATGTAGCAAGGTGTGGAAGACTGCATTTGTAGATGCTGCTCGATGTTGATTGGCTCTTAAAGCTCTTAGCACATCGGGGTGAGCCTCCCTATAGGCAGGTGAGAACCAAAGGAGCAGGGGTACGTGTAGCTGATAGTAGGACACATCGGGCGATGAGTGCAAGAAGCGCTCACGGCTATCATCATACACATCCTCCCCATGGTCCGATACATATAGGAGGGCAGAGCGTCGATCTTGCTCCCCGAGGAGACGTATCGCTCCGTCTAGGAAGCGGTCAGTCTCTGCAATCGCATTATCGTAGGCATTCCTTAGCGTTAAGCTGTCTTTCGCAGCACCTGAATAGCGACGTGGCACAGGGAAGGATTGGGCACATGCGGGATAGCGATCTCGATAACTGAAATGCGCACCATAAGCATGCAAGACGATGAAGAGCTTGCGATGCTCCGAGGAGAGCAACTGACGCAGGTAGGGCAACATATCCGCATCGTAAAGGCGACGCTTCTCTCGCCTAAGCTCTTTACGTATCGAATGATGCTCATCACCCTGCATGGCGAAGAAATCCACGTAGCTATGGTTCCCAGGCTGATTAGAGATAAAAGCGGTATAGAAGCCAGCTTCCTTAAATGCCTCAAGGATACCCCGTACACGTGGGAGCTCCTCTGCCGAAGAAGCATCTGCAGGAGAGAGAATAATCGGGATGCTCTTGTACGTAGTATTCGACTGCGTCAGTACGTCTCGGAAAGGGATAAGAGCCTCACGACTCATCGTATCCAGATGGGGGGTCGTTCGCCGAGGATAGCCATAGAGACTCCAGCTATGCGCACGAGAGGTCTCCCCAAGGACTAGCACATAGACCTCGCGCTCCTCTTCGGCATGTTCACTCGTAGCACCATAGGCGAAGTCCTGCGACGAATAGCTATAATGAAAGACTTGGTTGAGCTTCTTCGTTGCCAGATACATATTGTAGAAGACGCTCATTGGATATACCTCTGCCCTTAGATGAAGATAGGGGAAACGTCGCTTAGCCCCAATGTAGATGGGCAGAGCAATGATGAGCAAGATTAAAGCATACAGTGCCGTACGCTTACGGAAACGCTTCGTTAAGGTCTTAGGATTGCGTGCCGAGAATGTTGCTAGAACAAGTACAGGAACGTAGAGCACGAGCGAACCAATAATAGGCCAAAGGATATTCGAGAGAAGCTCCGTGGCCTCATCAGGCTCTGAGGTGAAAAGATTGAGGATCATGTCCACCGCAACTACCGAACCACTGAAGATTGTCAGCAAGACAAGCTGAAACATGTGCAAGAGGACAAGCACCAACAGCGACCAGTAGACCCTCCCAGGACGCTTCGCCACAAGTAGCACAAGCATGTAGAGGGGGAGCATGAGTAGGATGTTCAGCACACGACCAATCATCGACTGCTGCATCACGACCGAGAGCACCACGTTCGGCAGGAGGAGCGAGAACGTGAAGATCCAGTAATAGATCCGTTGCTCCCCCCTTAGGAGAAACTCCTTGATCTGTAGCCAGTAGTTCATTGGGGATAAGAGGTATTGGTGGTAGTCATTCCTTAGTCGTGGTGGTAGGGTTCACCTCGGATGATTGTTTGCGCTCGATAAAGCTGTTCGATAGCAAAGAGGCGCACCATCTGGTGCGAGAAGGTCATGCGACTCAGCGATACCTGTCCGTCAGCTCGCTCATAGACCTCTGGGGAGAAGCCGTAGGGGCCACCAATAATGAAGACCATACGTCGCTCACCCGACACCATTGCTCGCTCAATGAACGTAGCGAAGGCTCTGCTCGTATAGCTCTCTCCACGTTCATCGAAGAGGTAAACTCGATCCATTGGAGTAATGTAGCGAAGGAGCTCTATGCCCTCAGCTCGCTTCTGCTCCTCAGGGGTAAGCTTACTCCCTCGCCGCACATCGGGAATCACCCTTAGCTCAAAGGGTAGGTAATGCTTCAGACGGCTCTCATATCGCTTAATCTCCGTCTCTATCTGTGCCGAGTCTGTCTTACCGAGGACAAGGAGGGATAGTTGCATCTACTCTGCGAGGGAATATCATAGTACAGCAAAAGAGGGAATGCTCCATAGGGTCTTGGGGGCATTCCCTCTGTTATGACTTAGCGTCCTGAGGCTTATCCTCCACTTAGAAGGGCAGGTCGTCTGCTGCCGTAGGTGCAGCTACTGGGCTGGCTTGTGCTGGCTGAGCGGGTGGGGTTGCAGGGGTGGGCTGGGTAGGAGCGGTTGCAAAACCTGGCGCTGGGGTACCAGCAAGCTGGACACCATTGAGCACATTCCAGGCACGCACATCTGTGTACCAACGTCCATTGAACTCTCGGCTCTCAAGATCAATCGACACCGTCACATCCTGACCAACCTGCATGGGGAACTTGTCCACGTTATCCCCAAAAAGATTGAAGCACACCTTGCGAGGGTACTGCGTGCCGAGGGTCTCAAGGATATATTCCTGCTTCTTCCACGCATTCCCAGCCTTAGATACACCTTCCTGTAGGGGGAGGACCTGGATAATCTTTCCTATTAGTTCCATTCTCTGTCTTCTATATTTATTGAGTTGTTTATCGTTCGATTAGCGATGGCGGAAGCCGATGATCTGTCGCACCTCCTCCAGCGTCTTGCTGGCACTCTCGCGAGCCTTCTCTGCACCGAGCTTCGCCACTTGTCTAAGGTACGCCTCATCAGAGTTTAACTCCAGGATGCGCTCTCGGATAGGGGCAGAGAAAGAGCAGATATCCTCAGCCAGCTGCTTCTTCATATCGCCGTAGCGGATGGAGCAGTCATTATAGCTGTCGCTGAAGTGCTTATAAACCTCTGGGCTGGAGACAATCTCCATGAGGGTAAAGAGGTTCGTTATTGGCTCTGGACGGGGGCTATTAGGCTCCGTGGGACCAGCATCCGTGACAGCTCGCATCACCTTCTTGGTAATCGTCTTGGCGTCGTCTATCAAGTAGATCGCATTGCCTTCACTTTTGCCCATCTTACCCGATCCATCAAGACCTGGCACCTTCAATGCTCGATCCCCCAGAGCGTATGACTGGGGCTCCACAAAGAAATCCACCCCGTAGATTGTATTGAAGCGACGGGCAAACTTACGAGCCATCTCCATGTTTTGCTCCTGATCCTTACCCACCGGCACCTTTACAGCCTTATGCATCAAGATATCAGCGGCCATGAGGGTAGGATAGGTCAGTAGCCCAGCATTCACATTATTGGGCTGCTGACGTGCCTTCTCCTTGAAGGACGTGGTACGCTCCAGCTCCCCAAGGTAGGCATTCATATTAAGATACAGGTACAGCTCCACGACCTCACGCACGTCACTCTGGATGTAGATAGTGGCCTTCTCAGGATCTATTCCACAGGCTAGATACTCCGCCAGAATAGTATTGGTACTACGGACGATATTGTCGGGGTGAGGATGGGTCGTCAGCGAATGCCAATCAGCGATGAAGAAAAAGCAATTATACTCGTTCTGCATCTGAGTGAAGGCACGTACCGCACCGAAGTAATTCCCCAGATGGAGGTTACCCGTGGGGCGTATCCCGCTGACTACTGTATCCATTTCTATCTTGCTGTCTATATAATTTACCCGAGGGAGAATTATGGCTACATAGTCTCCCTCGTAGGTTACGAAGATAGGAAATAATTAGGAAACAAGAAGCTAAGTATCGTAGGGCTGACGCATAATGAGCGTCCCTCTCACTAGAGCTCTAAGTCTAACCACACGATTGGGGTAAGCTGGTGAATGCTCTTGCTCTTAGCTCTACCCTTGAGAGACGGAGAATCATGCATTGGGGTAGCCTTCCCAAGCTCCTCCACGAAGAGGTGCTCCTAGAGCTCTCTGACACTCACCTTGTGTCCTTGGGCATAATCCGGCATGGTATACCAAGGGGCATTCTTGGAGACGCTTGCATAGAAGAAGACAAGGCCTAAAAGAGGGTCAGGTCGTGTTTATTCGTACTGCTTCAGAGGCATCTATGAGCAGTCGGAAACCATGGATGAGGGACACATTGTAATAACCTCATATTAAACAAGATACAAAGGGATAAAAAATGTACCGCAACGAGTTACCATAAGTCGTCACAAAGAGTTATGGTAACTCGTCATAAAAAGTTATGGTAAGTCGTCGAAGAGAGTTATAGTAACTCGTTACAACGACTTATGGTAAGTCTTCGCCCCCCTTTCACAAACCCCGTATCTAGGGCATTCTTGAAGGGTAGAGGTAGAGCATCCTAGAGAAGGGTTTATTGCACCACATCCTCGTCATCATTATATGCGTCAGCCCTACTAAAGTATCGCACCACATAAGATTTCCCACCTCAGCATTCCCAAACACGACACTTCTTGACAGAAAATACTCCCCATATACACCACAATATGGCTCGTATTTACTCGGGGGCTATATACACGTATTTAGTAAGCTACACAAACACAGCTCATCCCCATCTGCTTGTTTACATCAAACCCATATTTGAACTCATATTTTAATTGCTACATTTGCTAATGGAATACTAATCTGACCTCTCAGATATGGAACCAATGACCATCTGTAGCAAACAGATACCCCTAAGAGGGTACACCCCTGACACACCAGATCAGGGAAGACTGCAATACGCCTTAACAATAACACTCATGAATTAGGACTACAACTCAAACTCATAGCCCAAAAGATTGGACGCATGAATAAACCTAGGTAATGCATCACAAACGAAATACAACCTACTATATGAAAACAAGGTACATCATAGCGATGCTACTCGCTGTACTAGGTATTAGCTCCTGTGACACCTATGTTGTGGGCGGGAAGACTTCCCTTATCTTCTACCCGAGGGTATGCGAAGAGATTATGACCCACCCCATGCAATACATTGAGAGATCCCAAGAGTTCGCAGGCAAGACTTATACAAATAGGGTTATCAAGCATTTGGATGGTAATGAGGTCGAGGCAGAGCAATTCATCCTTCAGATGGAAACAGGATCCAAGGGGTTGAAGGTGCTTAAAATAAGGCAACCAAACGATGAGAGAGTACGAGAGTATCTGGCTCTGGCCGATAAGAATTTAGCCCCAAAGGATCCCGCACTAGGGAGACAACTAACCAGAGACTATAACAATAGACCAGGGGAAAGGCAACGGAGCTACAAAAGCAGGAAACCTATCGTAGGAATGCCCCCTCCCCTGCATTGGGAGTATCGAGTCACAGGCGTAAAGGACTTCCGGATCATTTCCCTTTCTCCCCTCTTTGGTTTACCAGCAGAGACTTCACTGAACGACTACTTCAGCATCTACGAGTTCAAGCCACGACAGATTATTTCCTCCCGTACAAAGACCTTGCTCTGGGGCTATTCAGACAAGGGTGAGATCACACGCATCGGACAATGGCTCGCAATGAGCCCCATGGCACCACCCATCGTACTCTTCCGCCTAAAGAGCCGTCCACAAGAGCTCCCCATCAAGACCAAGTTCGTCACTATACTTGAGACCACGGCTGGCACGACCCTTCGTGATACACTAGAGGTACAACTCAAGTAAAAACAACCTCTCCCAAGAGGAGGGATGCACACACCTCTATATAGATACTCATAACAATGGTATTATGAAGATACGATACATACTAACTGCCTTACTTGCGATACTTGGCACTAGCTCCTGCAAGGAAAAGGGAGATGAAATAGGGAACTATTCCTTTGAATTCCTCCCTCGGGAATGTACCCAAATCATCACCCTACCATTACGGTATACAGAGACACCTATTACTATTGGGGATAAGCACTTTATCACCAAATCCGCCGAGGAGCTAAATGACGGCGCTGTCGAAGCCGAGCAGTTTATTCTGTGGGTAATGACAGGAGAGGATGACCTAAAGGAGCTGCGAGCAGAGTTTCCGAACATAAAGAATAGAAACTACGAAGACTCATATGAGAACTATTATAGATGGAAGGGGCGTAAGCTTACGACCCCCCACATGCTAGCGCTAGAGCGTCAACTAGACCAAGACCATAGACGAAGATCTTCCTCTGCAAGAAGCCTAAGCTCAGGTAAAGAATTCACCAACCTAATCCCATGGGAGTATCGAGTCACGGGCGTAAAGGACTTTCAGATCATATCCCTTTCTCCCCTCTTTGGTTTGCCCGCAGAGACCTCACTGAACGACTACTTCAGCATCTACGAGTTCAAGCCACGACAGATTATCTCCTCCCGTACAAAGACCTTGCTCTGGGGCTATTCGGACAAGGGTAAGATTACACGCATCGGGCAATGGCTCGCAATGAGCCCCATGGCACCACCCATCGTACTCTTCCGCCTAAAGAGCCGTCCACAAGAGCTCCCCATCAAGACCAAGTTCGTCACTATACTTGAGACCACGGCTGGGACAACCCTTCGTGATACACTAGAGGTACAACTGAGATGAAAACCTTCTTTACAACCCTCCTGATCACCCTCGTAGCCCTAACCTCTTGCACACAAGATATTGATATCGACCCTCGCGCAGAGGTGAAGGTAGTCGCTTCGTGCGTCCTCAGCAATACCGATGTCCAGCAGCTCAAGCTCACCTATAGTAGAGAGATAGGGGGAGGACGCTTCTTCGAAGAGGTCGAGCAAGCTACGGCGACGCTCTATGAAGAGGATAGGGCCATCGGGGTCTTCACGAAGACGGGGTATGGAGTCTGGGAGCTTCACTACCGTCCCATAGCTGGGAAAGCCTACCGCCTGGAGGTAGAGATACCCCAGCACTCGACCCTTCGTGCAACAACTACAATGCCCTCACCCGTCTCCGTACGGCGCAAAGCACTCCGTAGCTATACCACACGACTCTTTACACAGAGACAGCTCACAGCTCCCTACTGGATGCTCTGCCTACGCTCCAGCCTCACCAATATGCCCCCTGACCCACTCCATCTCCCAGGGCTGAATCAGGATACACAGGTAGAGCTCTTCCAGCAGATGGGCACCAATCATAAGCAAGTGGATCACTTCAATGAGGAGAGAGAGCTAAGTACTTGGGATCGGGCATATAGTAGCATTGCTCTCTACCGGTACTACACACGCATTGTTCCACCTAAAGACCCTTCTCAGGGATCACCCTATGAGTTCGTGGTGCAACATCCCTCAGCAGAGGCCTCCTTTGTGGTCTTCCGTGCTGCATCCGCAGAGTATGACCGCTACCTTCGCTCCGTTGTAGAGAAGATGCTCTTCTACGAGAGCGAGGATGATCCAGCGGCATGGTTTGACCAAACAACCATCTACTCGAACATAGAGCATGGGCTAGGTATCTTCGCTGCTTATTATCAGACAGCCTTCTACTATCATAATGCTCTACCTTAAACACACCCATGTATGACACTTTATACTAGGAAATCCGTCATGAGGGGTATGCTTACCCTATTCCTCATACTAGGGTTTATTGCTCAGAGAGTAGAAGCACAGCACTATAGTGGTCGAATTCAGGATAAAGAAACAGCACACGCACTCGTAGGCGTTGAGGTCTTGACGGAGCGAGGACATCGCCTAGCTCGGACAGATGACCAAGGGCTGTTTTCCTTCGACTACCCAGCAGATAGCCTCCGAGTGATTCTCTCTGCCGATAGCTATCGACAGCGCAGAGTCACGCTCTACTCAGGGAGAGTCTTAGAGTTCCGACTACAGCCTCTGCAGACAGAGCTACAAGAGGTCACGATAACTGGACACGGGGGTACACGGGGCAATAATACCTTCGGCTACTCCCCTGCGGATGTGAAGGGCATTGCTACACTTGCGGGCGAAGTCGACGTGATGCGCTATCCTCAGATCCTCCCAGGGGTCTCCCAAGGGATGGAAGGGGGAATGGGCTTCTACGTGCGGGGAGCAGGTAATGGCAATAATAGGACAGAGCTTGATGGAATTCCCATCCCTGCGCCGACACACCTCTTTGGGCTTTTCTCCATCTTCCACCCCGATATAGTGAGGCAGTCCACCTTCCAGATGGGAGGGATCACTGCTTCCTCTGGCGACTTTACCTCTTCCCTTCTACAGATACGCACCCGTAGGCCTTCAGCTAGGCGTTACAAAGGGTCTTTTGCCTTATCACCATTGATGATAGGGGGATCACTTGAGGGATACATCACTCGGGATAAGCTGACCTTTCAGGTGGCAGGTCGCTCCTCACTTCTCCGCCCAGAGTTCCTGCTGCTAAGGCTCCTCGTTGGCAAGGATAATATCTCTGGCGACTTCAACCCTCAGGCACAGGATCTCTATGGGAAGCTCCGTTGGGAGATCTCTGCAGAGCATTCTCTGGAGGCTCTACTCTTCGGTAGTCATGACTATTTCTCCTACCTGCCAGAGGAAGAACCTAACGCAGAGAGGAATAAGATCTCACTTGGCTGGATTAATAAGGCTCTGAAGGCTAGCTGGCTCTATACTCCCTCCAAACACCTTAGCCTAGAGACCTCGGTGTACTACACAGACTGTGGGACGAGGCAGGCACAGGTCAGCGATGGGGACTGGGGCGTACATAAGGGGCTTATGATGGGCTCGGAGAAGAAAGAGCTAGCCCTGAGAAGCCACCTCACCACGAGGATACATGACATAGATCTTGGGATGGGGATTGACCTGCGCCAGCAGCACTTTCGCCCGATGGTGCAAACCCTATCTGTCGAGGGAAATAAGGCTAGGGACTGGAGGCCAGCCTTCACGACCACCATTGCCTCCGTCTTTGCAGAGGGAGTATATCGACGTCCACACTACGCAGTGCAAGGGGGGATACGCTACGATCTTTTTCATAGTCATGAGCGACACATCTCTCACAATATTGACCTCCGTCTGAAGGGTTCACTACCCTTGACACGAGAGCTCGGGATAGAGGCGACCTATGACCGACTGACCCAGTATCAGCATACCCTAGAGGGGCTCCCTATTGGTTGGTCACTTGACTTGATTGTACCCGCCTCTCAGAGGTTTCGCCCAGAGCATGCAGACCAATGGTATCTAGGGGGCTTCTGGAGCACTCCAGACCTCAGCATGAGCCTAGGGGGCTACTATCGTCACCTCAGCAACCTAACAGCCTACCGCAGTTGGCTCAATCAATTCTCTCTGCACAACGTCTCTTGGGAGGAAGATATCATCACTGGGCAAGGGAACTCCTATGGTCTCGAGCTATGGATAGAGAAGCGTCAAGGACGTCTCACGGGCTCCCTCTCCTATACACTCTCCAGGACAACTCGCACCTTCTCGGAACTCAATGGTGGGCAGTCATACCCCTTCAGCTTCGATAGGACACATATCCTAAACGTCCAATCACGGTATGAGACCATACATACCGCACGCCGAGAGCAACACCTCACCTTAGCTGGCTACCTGACCTCGGGGAATACGATGACGATCCCCATAGCAAGTTACCAAGCCGAAGAGCTTCCCTTCTGGAACACCCAGAAAGGAGGAATTCTGGTACCACCTGAGCAGGAGCACCATGCAACCACTCGTACCGAGATGTCCACGATGAATGCCTACCGCCTCCCTCCCTATATCCGCCTAGACCTCGGCTATTCCTTCCTCTGGCGAAGGAAGAAGGTGACACACGAGCTGGGGATCTCCATCTACAACGTCCTCAACAGGCGCAATCCCTACCTCATCTTCCATGAGAACGGCCGCTGGCGACAGCTCAGCCTCCTCTCTATCGTACCCTCTGTGCGCTGGGAAATCCGCTTCTAGTCCTCACGCCTGCCCTTCGTAGGAGAGCGGTATAGCACCTACCCAGCCGTATTCATACCCTCTATCTAAGCACCCCCAGACGCATCAGATAGTTATCCCCGCTACCCCGAGTGAGGTAGCGGGGATAATTGCAGGGAGGTAACGGGGGCAACTCGCTACACTTTCCCTCGATACCTCAGACGGGTGGAGATAAGCCATGAGAAAAGGGTATCATCCAAGAGCATCATAGGCACCTCCAGCCACTGGCTGATCAGGTGGTCGGATAGTGCAAGAGAGTGACTAAAATAAAGCAGACAAACCTTACCTCTAGAGTACACAAAAGGAAGCAATACATTATACATCAATCATATAGCTACACACAAACATACTTCCTAAAGATCTTGCCATGGGGGGTGTGGATAAGTTTTTTTCAGCACAAAAAGCCTCCCTTCCCATCGGATCTCGGGGACTTTAAAAAGTAGGCTCGGAGGGGTAGAAAATACCCCCCTCGGGATAACGTATTGGAAAGGTTCGTACCTTTGCATTGTCAAACGATGGGAACAAGTCCAACCCCCATTCTCCACCCCCTCAAAAGGGTACCCAAGGGCGTGTAGGTGAGGCCATTGCGATGAGTCTCAGATCGTGACACTTCTACTAATAATTTATATTCTTTTTTACTATGTTACGCTTTGAAATTAAGAGCACAAAGATGTCTATTGGTAAGAACAAGGGTACTACCCTCTACTACGCCAAACAGAAAAGCCATGATCGCATCCAGACGAACGACCTCGAGCGTCGGATCGAACGTATGACCACCCTCTCCCGAGCAGACGTACATGCCGCCCTCATTGCCCTGAGTGACGTGATTCACGAAGAGCTTCACCTCGGGCGATCGGTGACACTGGCCGAGCTAGGTACGTTTAAGCTGATGGCCTCCGCTAAGCGAATGCCGAAGGCTGCAGACGTCACAGCACAGACCATCCGCACCCCTCGCGTACGCTTCTACCCAGTAGATGCCATTCGTCTGGCAGCACGTCGTGTAGAGCTCTCGCTAGAGGATCCTACAAAGACCCCTTCTAAGCCCAAGAAGCCAGCCCCCAAAACCCCTGGAGGCGAGCATGCTCACGAGGGCGATGGCCTAGGCATCTAGCCTAAGAGGGATCCCCCCTCCCCTTCCAAAAGCAAAGAGTAGCCCTACTAGCACCCTACTGCCATGGGGTGGGTGCTGGGGCTCTTCTCTCTCCCTACACCTTACGCTCAGGGAGCCTCCTCTAGGGCTCTATCCCCCCTTTAGCACCACGGCCTTACGTGACGTGCCTAGGCCCCCTTTCCCCGCCCATCAGGGCTCCGTCTATTCATCTATTCCTTCATTCAACACTTACAACTATGTATACAGGATTCCAACCCTCCCTCAGAGGGCGGATGGGGTGCGCCCCACAGTTGGCTCTGCTCCTCATCCTCACCCTGCCCCTAGGCTGTGCTGCCAAAAGGGTCTATGAGGAGGGACAAACCAGCCTAAAGAGGGATAGCCTCGTCTCTCTGCATACCCAGAGCCATCAAACTCAGGAGAACGAGGAGAGCCAAGAGGAATACCTCTCATTCCTTCCCCTACCCTCTGGCCTTTCTCCCGACAGGGACAGCCTCTCCCATCACACCATTCCTCCCTTCATCTACCACCGAGTACTGAGGAAGCATCAAACCCAGCACCAAGCTCAGCAACGAACGGATAGTCTCATGAGCCGACTAGATAAAGGCCTAAAAGCCCAATCCGCTCATAGGGTATCCTCCTCTGGCATAGGCCTTTTTACCCGCCTGAGCTATCTACTCTACGGATTCATCACCGCCATACTTACCCTCATGGGCTATCTAGGCTATCAATACTGGAGGAGACAGAGATGAGACAGGAGAACATTCGCTATATCGTCGTGCACTGCAGTGCCACACGCTGCACGATGGACTACACGGAGGTGATGCTGGAGCGTGACCACAAGGCTCGGGGCTTTAGGCATGCAGGCTACCACTTCTATGTGCGCAGGTCGGGGAGCATTATCCCCCTTCGCCCCCTCGATGAAGTGGGGGCCCATGCCCGAGGCTACAACGCCTGCAGCTGGGGCGTCTGCTACGAAGGCGGACTAGACGCTACAGGGCAACCCGCTGATACCCGCACCGAGGCACAGCTGCGAGCTCTTAGGCTTCTGCTCATCCGCCTACACCGCCTAGCTCCCGAGAGTCTTATCCTAGGGCACCGAGACCTAAGCCCCGACAGGGATGGAGACGGAGAAGTAGAGCCACACGAATGGATCAAGGTGTGTCCCTGCTTCGATGCTCGGCAAGCCTACCGCCTCATTAGCGAGGGAAGGGAGGTGTATGATGCCTGAGAACAAGCAGATTGGCACTAGGCTACAGCTATGGGTGGCTGTGGGGCTATGTGTCTTTGGGATTAGTTTATTGGCTATTGCCTTTTTCGTACGACCTCCTGGAGAGATCCACTCCAGCGTCCTCGTAGCTTACGGCGAGGTGATGACCTTCGCAGGCGCACTCTTCGGGATTGACTACCACTACCACCGCTAGACGGGAGTGCGGTCAAGCGATCTCAGACGTACAGAATGACCGCCCAATCAATAGCAAGAGAGGCTACCCCCATGCCTACGGGCTGGGGGTAGCCTCTCCGCCGTATAGCGTCTCCCGAGGATTAGTTGGCTGGGATGTAACGGATGCCCGTGACCGTGCCCTCGGTCGTGATGTAAGGCTCTTCGGGGTCTATCTTCCCCGTCTGAGTGTCGTAGCAGTAGATCCCCTGCCGCTCCTTACTCGTGTAGCTATAGTAGGCATACCTGCTACCATCATAGGTGACCCCTATAGCCATCGCCGTAGATGCAGGTTGATCCCCGATGACACGAATGGTCTTAGCCTGGAGATCGATGAGGGCAAGACGATGGACATAAGCCATGTACATGTTCTTAGCAAGATCGGGGTCAAGCTTGTTGATGCTAGCCAGAGCAAGCACCTTCCCCTTGCCTAGATAGGCGATGGAGGAGAAGAAGTCTACGTTGTGGGCTACTCCCTCGGGCTTAATATCAGCTGTCCTCAGCATGTAGGAGGGATCAAACTCAGTCTCGCCCTTCTTGATGCGAAGGAAGCCTGCCTTTTGATTCGGGTGTAGGGGATCCTCCATAGACCCGAGACAATTGACGTAGATGTCCCCCTGCTCATCGATAAACATCGAGTTAGGGTCGATAGGACGAGAGCAGAAAGTGAGCTTGTGTTTGGTATCAGAGATGACCTTGAGTAGCTCGTCCTTCTGCGTATCGATGATAGCGATATCTGCCTGCTCCTTGACGGTCTGCCACTGGGCATTGAGCTGGCAAAGCCCGACATAGAGTAGCCCGTCACGTAGCACCATGACCGAGGGGCGAACGAGAGCTCCCTCATGGGCATACTTGTTGAGGTCTATGGTCTTGGTGCTCGTTAGAGTTAGAGGGTTGATGACCTGCACAGTACCGCTTCCCCAGTTGGAGATATAGGCTTTATCCTTGTTGAGGACAGCCATAGCAGTGGTCGCCGCTGTCCCCGCTACAGGCAGAGCACCTACCTGCCGATAGGTCTGATCGATCTGCTCTAGGTAGCACCCGAGTTGGCTTTTCGTTGAACCCATGATACCGGGGAAGGTATAGGTACGTCCCTCCCAGTAGTAGGGGGTATTCCCTACCTCTAGGGGCAGACCATTGGCGTTGGTAAACTTCCCGGGGATGATCCGCCCCGTACTAATCAGATAAGAGGCACTCGGCGAACCATCACCCCCAGTGACGGAGGTAAGGAAGATGAGGTGCTCGGGGAGCTTCAGCGGGGTCACTTCACCTGGGTTAGGGGTAGGAGGGGTTGGCTGTTCGTTCCTCTTCCCACAGGAGGAGAGTAGGGTGAGTAGCCCAAGGCCTACGGCACAGAGGGCACGAGATGTTTGCTTCATAGGTGTATTACTTATTGAGTGAATGATTAAGTTACTTGAGGAGGTAACGTAGCTTGAGTGAGAAGCTACGTCCGGGCAAGGGTTGATTGTATTCGCTGTAGAGGTCTCGATCTAAGAGGTTCTTGACCTTCGCCGTGACCGTCCAGCGACCATTGCCGAAGCTTTGCTCTAGGCCTGCATCCAAACTAATAGAAGATGGTATGCGTCGCTCTTGGAAGCGAGAGACTTCAAAGTCATAGAAGTACTCATGCACATAGGAGGCATCACACAGTAGACGTGTATTGGCACCTCTGACGAAGCCGAAGAGATCCATCCAGTGGAGCTCCAGCCCAGCATTCCCTAGGAGATAGGGGATGTTGGGCATTCTTTTTCCATAGGTGGGGTTAGGGCGAGTGGAGCGAGGCTCTAGGGTACGTGTGTCTCGGAGATCCTGATAGGTGGCGTTGGCGTAAAGGTAGAGCCAAGGGGTGACATCGCTCTTGACCTCAGCCTCGATACCGAGGGAACGCATCTGACCGAAGTTCGTATACTGCAGGGCAGGCCCCATCGCAGAGACCAGACGGGTCATATCACGCACATCGTTGTAGAAACCGTTGATCTCCACCTCTGTCCTGCCGTAGGAGTAGCTGGACTGAAAGAGCAAACCTAGATTGGCCGAGAGACTGCGCTCTGGGCTAAGTGCCGTCGAAGGCAGGATCAGGTATCCATTGCCAAGTAGCTCCTCACTGCTGGGTAAACGCAGCTCCCATGCTACCGAACCCTTAACCATCAGTGGGCGGAGAAGCTGGTAGCGGAGAGCCTCGCTAATGCCGAAGTCTCCCTTAGTAGAACTCACCGGCACAAACGTGCTAGAGCCGAAGTAGGAGGGCTGTTCGCCTCTCGTCTTGTAGTAGTACCACTTCCCCGTAAGAGACGAGAGAAAGCGATCATCGAAGGCGTAGACCTCATGCCCAAGTCCAAGGGTAAGGCTGAGCACATCCCCAGGGCGACTGGCCTCATAGTGCATCCGTTCCCTCTGGTAATCATCCCTCGGACGGCTTACCGTGGCAGCCAGGCGAGCGGAGAGGGAGAGCGCCTGCTTCCCCGAGAGAGTGTACGTCATATAGAGCTTGTCGGCTATATAGTAAGATCTATTATGCCCATCGGAGGGAAGGTTCTGCAGCTCTCCTCCATAGGGCGAGGTAGGGGGAAGGGGTGTCCCATCCCAGTCTCGCCGTGAAGTAGCTCTATCCCTTAACCCGCCGTAGGAGTAGACTCCCGAGAGCTCGTTGTCTAGGTCTAGCCCAGGAAGGAGGAAGTGCCTACGCTTAAGCAGGAGTGTCGTCCCTATGCTTAGGTTGTGATTGTATGCGGAGTCGATCGGGGTAACAATGCCCTGTAACTCTCGGTAGGTATTTGCGAGGAAGAACTCGAGCTTTGCCCGCTCAAAGCCCCAGCGTTCGTCGGCAGTAATCGATCCACCTGCTAGTATCTTTCGGAAGTGGTCGTGCTCACGACGTACGACGAGGTTCTGCCGCTGAGGCAAGCTCATCTCATAGTCATTGGCCGAGTAGGTGAAGCCACCACCTACACCATAGGTAAGCCCTGTGGCTCGGTCGTGCCGCTTGAGAATCGTGCTTAGACGATGCGTGTTAAACGAACCGACCTCATACGAGCCATCGAGGTAGAAGGGCGGGTACTCCTTCAGCACAATATTCACCGCTCCACCCATGCTGTTTCCCCCGAGCTTGTTGGGGACGATCCCCTTGTAGACCTCGATATGATCGATCATATCTATGGGGACGTCATTGAGACTAACCATATCGGAGAGCTCCCCGATCGGCTGCTCATCTATATAGACCCCCACACGCTTACCTTCGAGTCCACGTACGGAGAGGCGAGAGCTACTCCCCACCCCGCCTGTCTGGCGGATCGTGATACCAGCTGTACGGGCAAGTACATCATCGATACTCGAGGCGGTACCCTGCAGTTGCCTTACGGAGATGACGGAGACAGGGAGGCCACTCTCATGGAGTTTACGCTCCTTGCTCTTGGCCGAAATCACAACCTCCTTTAGGGCTTGTCCCTTAAGCTCTGCACTGTCGTTTTGCGCTTGCCCTAGATAGGGAATAAGAAGAAGGAGCAGGGACAATACTCGTTTCCCTCCCATTCCTTTAGTATATCTTGTACACATGATTTGAACATATAATCTTCTTCGTTCAATAAGAAAGCCGAGGGCTATCCCTCGGCTTTTTCTTTTTCTATTGATGAGTCTGCTATGAGTCGTTTCCACCCGCCAGTGGTGAAGGTGAAGTACTCACGCAATATCTGCTCCCTTTCGGAATCATCCAGCTCCTCTGAGAGCAAGACCTTCAGCACATGAAACCAATTCTCCACCGTAATCTGTATGATCCGATCCGACAGGTTTGTGTTCATCGTGGGGTATTTTTCCTTGAGCAGCTTCAGATATTCTCGCCCCAAGGTATTGTTTCGTTTGATGAACTCCTGTTCATACGCTTCGTATGGTGATCCCTTGGCGTATAAGAGCAACAGTCGCAGCTCCCTACGGTACTTGGTGACCAAGAGGAGAAACTCTCGATACTGCCCCAGCTCTATATCCTCGAAGATAGCTTCATTACAATGCTCTGGGCTGTTGTGCTGCATGAAGATATAATCTAACGTCTGTACCACGGGGCGAATGATGTCGGAGAACAAGGCTTCCTTCCCCACGAAGTAGTGGTAAGTCAGCCCAAGGCTTATATTACAGCGTGTAGCAATCATCCGCATGGACACTCCCTCGTACCCATGCTCTAGGAATAGCTCTCTCGCACAGCTCAGTATCAACTCCTTTGTTGTCGCCATCTATATATCTTCTTGCACGAAAGCCCGAACGAACGACCTCTCCAGTGCAGTTGCAAAGGTAGAGGCACATTCTCATTTCACCAATACCTACTCGTGGGTATTCACACGTGACTTACGCTCACCATACCTCCCAAGCCATCCAATCCTGCTTGCACCCTTTTCTCCATTGTAACTCCTAGGGGCTTTCCATGCTCCCTATCCCTCCCGCTTTAAGGTCAAAAGTCCATCCACAAACAAAGAGCAACAGGCTAAAGAACAGGTATATACCTCTCCCTCGCAACACCACTTTAACGAGTTACTATAACTCCCTCCAGAGACTTACCATAATTCTCTCTCACGACTTACCACAACTCGTCAGAGCGATTTACCATAACTCGTTACAGCGACTTGTGGTAACTCGTCACCCCTACCTCATAAAGCCCCCTGAATAGGGCATTGCACAGCCTATCCCTAAAGTGATATACTCTAGAGCAACACCCCGCCATTTCCCCTACCCAAGCAAGGGTAAAACACAGAGAAAAAAGCTCCTGTTAGGGGAAGAATAGCTTTACGGAACGAAAGAAGGCCTCCCCCTCCGCAGGAAAGATCTGAACCCTTAGGAGAAAAAGCCCCCGCCTTGCCCCAACAAGCCGCGCAAGGAAGTCAAAGGGGCGAACTGATAGTTCAGTCAGCTGGTCGGAGGTCGTTTGTTTTTCACTTTGTACGATTAGACTGCCCGAGACGTCATAGAGACGCCAAGAATGCTGATAATCAGGATGCGTAGCAAGCTCCTGCAGGAGGGCATGCAGCGTCGTGGCCTTGCTATCACCCCCATCCTCATCATCCTCTAAAGAGCCCAACCAGCAGGAATTGGGGCGAGCAGGTGTGGCGTACCCTGCCTTAGCTCGTGCAGGTAGCCAGTTCTTGTCCTCTCCATCGAGGAGAATATCCTTACGCTCCCAGGCGATCCCTCGCTTGCTCCACAGTCCCTTGGGCAGGCGACTAACGTCATAGCTAAAGCTATCAATCGTCTTCCCATCTTCATCGATTAGCCCAATGACACCTGCCTTATTTAGCAGTCGAGGGAGGGCAACCTCCAGCACCTCCTCGGAGCTGAGCTGTGGATAGAGGCGAAGGAGTTGCTGGGCATCCTTCGTGAGGACAAGGAAGGCCTTCGAGCTGAGGCTTTGGTCTGGCAATGCAAATAGCTTAAAGCTATCGACATCCTTTCCCACGGCAAGGCGATAGGGCAGGAGGCTAAGAGCTTCCTCTGTCGGGTTATACAACTCAATGTATTCACATCCATCCGTCTTCGGGGCAGACATCACCTCCGAGAGGATGATATGTTGCCCAGGGTGAGGATCGATGCCTTGAGCTTGGAGCTCCTCATCGTCAGGGGAAGGTGGTGTGTCCTCCTTGGGGACTGGTGTGATCTTGATGCGGCTAAGTTCCCAAGCCTCATTATTGTTTGCCGAATAACCGCAGACCCAAGCAAAGGAATTAGACCTCACCAGATCTACCTTCGGCTCTTTTGCTACCCCTACTTTACCCCACACAGGAGGCTTCTTCGGGGAGGCAACATAGAGCGTCCAACCCTCCTCCTTACTGTAGTCCACACGATAGTCTAGGGAGGCGGTTTGAATGGTCTCACCCCGCTCGTCCTCAATCAGCGTAGCCCCCTCTCTGCAACGAATGCGAGGTGAAGAGCCCTCTGGCAAGAGTTGCACAGAGAGCTGGACAAGAGCAAGCCCCGAATGCCCACCTCCTAGCGCAAGTGCCACGTAGTCGTACGTGTCGCCAGAGGAGGCAATACAGCACAGCAGGACGTAGCTATAGTTGGTTTGCGAGAGACGTGTATCCCAGGCTATACGCCCTGTGAAACTAGGGCTCTCGGGGAGCTGGGTAGAGGTGGAGAGTACGCTTAGCCCTCGAGCCTTAGGACGTGGGGCATGGAGCCGTAGCTTACCCTCATGGATGGTGAAATGATTTCGGTCAAGACGCCAATGCTCAGATGAAGGCTCTCCGTCCTGAGTAAGGTTAGGAGTCCATTCCTGCGCTCTCAGTATCTCGACAGAGAGCAGAAGGGGTACGAGGGTAAGAGCAAGGTGACATATACGCAGAAGGTATCGGTATCTTGGCATGGTCTTGCAAATAGAGATAAGGAAAAACGGTGTGGACGAGGCAAAGAAAAAGGCTGTTGGGGAGAGAGGAGAGCTGGAGGACAAGGCTATTCCTCTCTATCAGGAATATCTCGAGGAGGGCGTGCCACACGTGGGTGAGCAGCATAGAGCTTTTTCAACTGCTCAAAGGACGTATGCGTATAGCGCACCGTTGTGGAGACTGAGTTGTGCCCCATCAGTTCACGCAGGAGCATCAAATCGCCACCCGAGTTGAGCATATCTGTTGCAAAGGAGTGGCGCAAGGCATGGGCTCCTCGGCGAGAGAGGTTGGGGACAGAGCGGAGCGCTTGATGCACAACGGAGTAAATTGCCTCGGGGCTCATCGCTTCTCCAGAGGACGATACGAGCAGGCTCTTTGTCAGCCCAAAGAGTTTCGTCCGCTCCTCACGCCACGCCTCGATCATCTGAGCCAGTCCTTCGCCAAAGGGAACGATGCGCTCCTTTCGCCCCTTCCCCAAGACCTTGAGTTGGCGTAGCCCCGTATCGACATCGGCATCTACTAGGTGAGCGAGCTCCGAGCGACGAAGCCCACACTCATAGAGGATCGAGAGGATGAGCTGATCTCTCTGTCCACGCCAGTCGGTAGGCGTTACTACCTCATCGATAATCCGATTTACATCCTCGGTAGGCACATAGACAGGTAGAGGTTTGTCCGCCTTTGGTGGACGGAGTGCCTGGATGGGATTGACCTTGATGACGCCCAGCTTGAGTAAGTAACGATAGTAGCTCTTCAGTGAAGAGAGGTACTTCCCCACGGAGGAGGCCTTTGACCCCGTATCCAGTTTGTGTGAGAGCCACCCACGTACGAGATCAAGATCTTGCTGCGAAGGCACAAAAGGCTCTCCCTTCCTCGCCTCTACGTGAGCGAGGAAGGCCCAGAGATCCTTGCCATAATTCTCGATTGTCATCGGCGAAGCATCGATCTCAAAACGCAAGTAATCAAGAAACTCCTGTATGTAATTCATAGACGGTATCTGATGACAGGGAAAGAGTATCAATTAGCTCAAAGAGTGGGGCGACCTCCTAGCACCCGTTCTACAAGACCTACCCATCCAGCGGAGTGCATCTCTTATACCTAGCCTCACGCTACTTTAGGGAGCTAGCCGATGAATATCCCAGCTCCCATCCTCCTTTCGCTCGTAGAGGAAACGATCGTGTAGCCTACTATCACGCCCCTGCCAAAACTCTATACGCTCGGGTACTACTGCCCATCCCCCCCAGTTCTCTGGTCTCGGAACGGTCTGGCCTACGAAGCGTAAACTCTCGGCAGCAAAGCGCATCATGATATACTCTCGCGAAGGTATAGGTTGGCTCTGTGGGGAGATACGTGCACCGACACGACTCTTATAGGGGCGCATTGCAAAGTACGCATCACTCTCCTCAGGACTGAGACGATGGATCTGCCCCTCGACATGTATCTGTCGCTCCAGCTCATGCCAGAGGAAGGTCAAGGCAACATGTGGATTGGCTGCGATTTGCCTCCCCTTACGGCTCTCATAATTGCTATAGAAAATAAACTGCCCATCCAGCACTTCCTTGAGTAGGACGGTACGTATACTTGGGCGACCTTCGGGTGTCGCTGTGCCAACCAACATCGCCGTAGGCTCATTCACTTGGGTTTCGATAGCTTGGTTCAGCCACTTCTCCACGAGCTCAAAGGGATCTTGGGGCAAGTCCCGACGGCTAAGGCTAAGGGAAGAATACTCCCTTCGGATATTCTCTAAGTGGAGGTCTTTTGCCATTATCTATTGGATGTGTCTGTTATTTCTTGTCTAGAGGGCGATACACATACCATGAGTCACCCCCCATAAGTAAGGGCAAATGTACGTCTTTCTCTCTGATCATCGCTGTTTTTCCCTCTCTTTTCTCCCTTGGCAAGGCCTACTAGATAGGGTACTTAGAGGTAGCTCACTTGAGATCCATACTCTGGAGTTTCACACATGAAAGAATACCCCCTTCATCCATCCCTTCATCCTCTACTATCCCACACCTCACAATCTCTAATGGCATATCCCGACCGAGGAGCATCGATTTTTCACTATCTTTGCGGAGGCCGAGTAGGCGGAGAGCCGTCATACACTCGGTATCGGGCCCTTGTAGTTCAACGGATAGAACAAGAATTTCCTAAATTTTAGATAGCAGTTCGATTCTGCTCGAGGGCACTAGGAGAGGTGAGCAAGAGTTATTCCCCTCCTCTCATATACAGATGGACAGCTCATGGGTATTATCCCATGGGCTGTTTGTGTTTGAGGAAGTACGCTACCCCCCTTTTGATAAAGTAAGCTCTGGGTAGCTAGGTATAGGGATGACCCCCTCGTCTAGCTACATCCCTATGATTGGAGGTGAGTCAAGGGCTGTGTCTCACCTCTATCCCTCGGCACAGCACGACAGCCAAGTAAGGCACGAATAAAAGCTCCCCCGCTATGCTCCTTAGAGAGACATAGCGGGGGAGTTTATTTGCTTTGAGTAGTGGAGGCTATTCAGCACTCATCAGTACGATACGGTTCCAGACGTTTTCATCGTAGGGCTGGACGGTGTCACCCTTCCAGTCGAGCTTCAGACGATCACGTGAGATGCCATACTTGTTGACCAGCATGTCGGCTACAGCCTCTGCACGACGCTTGGATAGAGCCATGTTGTAGTCAGGCGTACCTGTCTGACGGTCAGCATACCCAACGAGCGTAATCGTTTCGGTATTGCTCTTAGCGTATTCAGCGATGTTGTAGACATTGATTACCTGGTTGCGGTCGATGACAGCACTGTTGATACGGAAGTAGATCACATTCCCTACGACCTTAGGCGTAGCAGCTACAGGAGCCACGACGTCTGGGCAACGCTCTGGACGCTTAGCTAGCTCGGCATTCTCTGCACGAAGGCGGTTAAGCTCATCGTTGAGGCTAGCGATAAGTGCTGGATCGTTAGGCGTGATTGGATCGAAAGCCTTCTTACCGAGGTGGAAGGTCAGCGATGCACCTACCTGACCGATGAAGTCAGCTGTCCGGTCGCCTGGCAGAGCTGTAGCGGGGAGCTTCAAGTCTGCTGCAGTCATCTTCCCTTCGACATTGAAGTCGATGACACGAGAGAGGCGGAACTTCAGCTGGAGACCACCATCTACCGTTGGACTGAACTTCTTACGCTCTACCGTCCCCTGAGGGGTCTTGACGTTGGGCACGTATGCACCACCGATCCCTACGAAGGGGATAAGGTGGAAGACACGGTCCTCACGATAGGGCATGAAGTAGTTCGTGACGTCGAAGAGGAAGTCAAGGTGTGCCCAACCATAGCGCACATCGTTGCGAGGATACTCTACGACATACGTAGGGGGGACACTTGGGCTAGGGCTAGGGATCATCCTCGTAGAGTATGGGAAGTCATAGATGTTCCCACCCTGTAGCTGTAGGCGCATACCAAAGGCTGGGCTAATCCAACGACCGATGCCCAGATTAGGATTAACGAGGCTGATACGATCGCCAAACTTAGCGTGGCGGTTTGTACCTGCTAGGCTAATGGTAGCAGCATCACCTACCTCAAGGAACCAGTGAGCCGAAGCCTTATCCTTAGCGAAGGTCGTCTTATGAGCAGGCTGGTTATTTTCCTGCGCATTCATTGCACCCGTAGCTACGAGCGTAGCCAGTGCAAGTGTTATAATATTCGTCTTCATTCTATTTATTGTCTTGACTCGGGTGGTGATTACTTAGAGCGGATGATGACTACACGGTTCCAGCCCTGATTTGAGCTATAGGGTGCTTCGCCAGCTTCCTTCCATTCGACGGTGATCTTATCAGAGGATACGCCGTACTGCTCAGTGAGGAGCTTAGCGACAGCACGTGCACGCTTCTCTGCAAGACCCTTGAAGCGAGTTTCGTTCTTAGCGATGTAGCCTGTCACAAGGAGCTCACCTTCACCCTTCTTAGCGAACTCAGCAGCATCGAAGACTGTAATCAGCTGATCCTTCGATACCGTAGCCTGACCCTGAGAGAAGAGGATCGACTTATCAGCTACGAAGCGATCGCTCACAGCCTCTACGGGAGCAGCTAGCTCGTCTGCATCGGGGCAGTGCTCAGGGCGCTTAGCCAGCTCAGCATTCTCTGCACGCAGAGCGTTAATCTGAGACTGAAGGCCATCGATGTACTCCTGATCAAGAGGCTCTACGACACGGAAGTCCTGACGACCGATATTGAAGCTCAGACCAGCCAGTGCAGACACACGGAAGGCATTTGAATAGCCTAGGTTCTCGTAGTTACGAAGGTTCAGGCCGTTATACGTTGCTTCCCCTTCGAGGAAAAGGTTTACACGACGTGCCAGACGGAAGCTTAGCTGCAGGCCAGCGTTAGCCGTGAGGGCGTGTGCGTCCTGGAGCTTAGGCTCCTTGTTCTTGAACTTGTATTCGTACCCAACACCAACGTAAGGGATGAGGTGGAAGAAACGGTTCTCATTATAAGGCGAGAAGTAGTTTACGGCATCAAACATGAAGTCATAATGTGCACCGAGGTAATAGTTCTCGTTGCGTGTGAAGGTCATGTCTTGATAGGTAAACGCCTGTCCGCCTAGCACCTTCAGACGGGTAGCATAGTAAGGGGTGTGCCACTTACCCAGGGCTACAGCTGCCGTGAAGGAGAGACGCTCCGTGAGGCTGGGATGGTTGTTCCCCTTCAGGAACATCGCACCTACACCTCCACCTAGAGAGATGAAGTAGTTTGCTCCAGGCTCATGCGAGAAGGCTTGACGATGAGCTGCTACCTCTGTGGAGGAGAGCTCCGTTTGGGCATTAGCGGAGAGTATGGTAGCTCCTGCTAGTGCAAGCACTGTGAACTTAAGTTTCATAATTGACTTATTCTAAAAATCGAGTTGATACCTTTTTTGCTTACAATCTCTAGCAAAGATAGAGATTTCTTTACACACATTGTAGCGATCTATACCTATTCATTCCTCTCCCTAGCTTCCTACATCTGACACGGATTACCCCTAAGCTCAGCTCTCCTATCCCTACAAGCATCACGAGGAACAACAAAGTCCACTCCCTCCTTAGTCCTATGTCCTCTCCCTCCCAAACCGAAAGGAGAAGCCAACGGAACCCTTGCTAGGGGAAAGAAAAGACCCTTGCATGGGTGTCGCAGAGACCCTAGCAAGGGTTTCAAGGCAGACGCAAATAGCCCCCCAGAAAAGCTCCCTCGAAGGCTATTATAGCACAAGCATCGCACATCTTCGGGCAGGCTCTTGCCAGGAAGAATGGATGAGCATACTTGCTCCATTTATTATACGATAGTACCAAATTAATTATTTAGTTTAACTTTGCGGTTAAACAAGGCAACTAACAATAAACATAAGACTCTTGTAGCCCCTTAGCCACAGATTGAGTATGAAGAAAGAAGAAAAGACCGAGGAGGAAATCCTCCTAGCTGCCGAGGAGCTTTTCCTCGAGCAGGGGTTCGCCCAGACGACGACCGCCCAGATCGCCCAGCGTGCGGGATGCAATAGTGCGCTGGTACATTACTACTACCGTACGAAGGAGAACCTCTTTGCACGGATCTTCGGGAGCAAGGTACAGCTCATGCTCCAGAACATATTCAGCTTCGACCGTCGGGATGAGACCTTCGAGGAGCGTATCACGAGACTCATCTCTGCCCACCTCTCTTTCCTTAGGGAGAACCCGCGCCTCGTCCCCTTCGTCCTCAAGGAGATACTCTTCTGCCCGGAGCGTGCGATCCCCTATGCGCAGGAGCTCTCTCGGGCTCGAGGCGAATTCCTACGCCACCTAGAGGAAGACCTGAGGGCAGAGCGTAGCGCAGGACGGATAGGCGATGTCCGTGGCGAGGCACTACTCAACCTCGTCGTCACACAGAATATCTCCTTCTTCATCCTAGCCACCTTCAAGCAGGCTGCCACTGGACACATCCTCCAGGACGCCGACTTTGAGGCTCACTGCACAGAGCTTGTCACTACAGTCCTAGCTCGGCTAAGACCCCAATAATCCTTATTATGGCACGTATCCTAACGAAGGCTCTTGCCCTTGTCCTCCTTACGCTCCTCATCCCTAGAGCAGGCTCCGCACAGGAGCTCACCCTAGAGGAATGCTGGAGACGGGCCGAGGCGCACTACCCCCTGAGCCAGCAATATGCCCTCATCGAGCAGACCAAGGACTACAGCCTCTCCAACGCCAGCAAGCGTTACCATCCCCAGCTCACCCTCAACGCCAAGGCCTCCTATCAGTCTGAGGTCACTAAGATGCCCTTAGACTTTGCCTCCCTAGGTATCCCAATAAGCCTTCCCGAGGTAGAGCGTGACCAGTATGGGGTGACGATCGATGTCAGCCAGCTCCTCTGGGATGGAGGCAGGACAGTTGCTACCTGCGCCGCCATAAACTCCGAGGCGGAGGTGAACCGAGCCGAGACAGACGTCTCCCTCTATGCCCTGAGACGCAGGGTGAGCGAGATCTACTTCGCCCTGCTCCTCCTCTCAGAGCAACAGAGCTACAATGACCTCTTCCACGAGGAGGTCCTACGCACCAAGCACAAGGTAGAGACCCTCATCAACGGAGGGGTAGCTACCTCCAGCGACCTAGACGCTGTGGAGGCCGATCGCATCCGCTCCGAGCGTACCCGTAGTGAGTACCTCGCCCTACGTCGTAGCTACCTCGGAGCACTAAGCCTCCTCATGGGTGATACGCTCTCCGATAGCATCAAACTCCGATTCCCCACAGCAGAGATAGCCGAGCAGAGGCATAAGACTCGCCCTGAGCTCCATGTACTCGACCGACAGACCCAGGCACTAGATGCTCGGCGCAAGGAGCTATCCGCCTCCCTACTCCCCACTCTAGGACTCTTTGCCCAAGGGGGCTATGCTCGCCCCGGGCTCAACCTCCTAGACCGAGACTTCGCCCCCTACTACATCGTCGGAGCCCGTCTCTCTTGGTCTCTTGGGAATCTCTATACGCACCGCAACAACAAGCGTCTACTCTCCACACAAGAGCGTAGTCTCGACCTAAAGCGTGAGACCTTCATCACGAACCAGCAGATAGAGATTACCAATAAGACAGGTGCGCTGGAGAAGGTAAGGACACAGCTCCGCTACGACGATGAGCTGATCGCCCTGCGCAGACGTGTCTACAGCAGTTCAGTAGCGAAGATGGAGCATGGCACACTCTCGGGGGTAGACCTCATGCGTGACCTAACCCAAGTCCGTCTAGCTGAGCAGGAGAAAATCCTACACCAAGTACAGTATCTACAGCTCCTGTACGACCTTCGCTGGCTCTCAGGAGCATAGTATCCACCTCGTTTCATACCCTTCGTCCCTCACGCATTCCCTTCCTTGGTGATGTGTCTCCCTTCGCACCCAATACTTTAGGCTACGTACTCCCCTCACGAGCCCCACGAGCCCATACTATATCTCCAAGTAACGACAACGACCCCATGAATAGACTTCTGTCACTAGTCCCCATCCTCGGCTTACTGCTCCCCATCACTGCCTGCTCGGGGAGGGACAACAAATATGACGCTACAGGTACCTTCGAGGCTACCGAGGTTACCGTATCTGCCAATGCCACGGGTGAGCTCCTCAGCCTTCGCCTGCAGGAGGGTGATACCCTCAAGGCAGGTGTCCCCATAGGCCTCATCGACACCACCCAACTTCATCTGAGGAAGATGCAGCTCTACTCCTCCATCCATGCCCTCGGAGGGAGACGCTCCAACATCCCCGTGCAGATAGCTTCCCTGCGTGAGCAGATCGCCGTACAGCGACGAGAGCTTGCCCGCTTCACCGAGCTACAGCGTGCAGGGGCAGCCACCACGAAGCAGGTCGATGACCTCTCCGCACAGCTCTCCGTCCTAGAGCGTCAGTTCTCTGCCCAGACCGAAGCCTTAGGAAGGGGGAACCAAGGACTCAGCAATGAGGCCTCCACCCTCAGCGTACAAGTACAGCAGGTCGAGGACGAGATCAGGAAGTCCGTCCTCACGAGCCCGATCGATGGCATTGTACTCGCCAAGTATGCCGAAGCAGGAGAGCTAGCCGTACGAGGACGTGCACTCTTTCGGGTAGCCGATCTCAGACAGGTATACCTCAGAGCCTACGTAGATGCCAGCCAACTGACCCAGCTAAGACTAGGGCAGGAGGTCTCCGTCTATGCCGATGCAGGCAGAGACGAGCGTAGGCTGTACAAGGGGCGTATCAGCTGGATCTCCGAGAAAGCGGAGTTCACCCCGAAGACCATACAGACACGTGACGAGCGAGCCAACCTCGTCTATGCCATCAAGGTCTCCGTGGTCAATGATGGACTGATTAAGCTAGGGATGTATGCAGAGGTACGCTTCTGATCACCATGAGCCCAGCATCGTGATCGAAGGGCTAGCGAAGAGCTTCGGCCAGCTAGAGGCCGTGCATCCGCTCTCGCTCTCGATCGGTCATGGCGAACTCTTTGGGCTCATTGGCCCCGATGGTGCAGGCAAGACCACACTCCTGCGCATGCTCACCTCTCTCCTACTGCCGACAGCGGGAGGAGCGAGGGTAGAGGGACTAGATGTGGTGCGTGACTACCGAGCCCTTCGCCTCATCCTAGGCTATATGCCGGGGCGATTCTCCCTCTACCAAGATCTGACCGTGCGGGAGAACCTCGAGTTCTTCGCCTCCGTCTTCGGCACCACCGTGGCGGAGGGTTATAGCCTCATCCGAGATATCTACGTGCAGATTGAGCGGTTCGAGGGACGACGGGCAGGCAAGCTCTCGGGGGGTATGAAGCAGAAGCTCGCCCTATCATGCGCCCTGATCCATCGCCCTCGGGTACTCTTCCTCGACGAGCCTACGACGGGGGTAGACCCTGTATCCCGTAGGGAGTTCTGGGATATGCTCCAGAGGCTACAGGAGCAAGGGCTCACGATCATGGTCTCTACTCCCTATATGGACGAGGCTTCTCGCTGTGGACGTATTGCCCTCATGCAGTCTGGGCATATCCTGCAGGTGGATAGTCCCGAGGGAATCAAGGCGAGCTACCCACACACCCTCTGGGCTGTACGTAGTGAGCGTATGATCCCCCTACTCACAGACCTAAGGCAGAGTCCCGAGGTAGAGACCGCCTATACCTTTGGCGAGAGCTACCACGTCACACTGCGTGCAGCTAGCCAAGGGGTAGAGGCTCTGCGCACCTCCCTGCATCGTGCAGGGCATACCAGCGTATCTATAGAGCAGATTAGCCCCTCGGTGGAGGACTGCTTCATGGCTTTACATCCGAGTGCATCATGAGCGAACTTAGAGAAACAATGGGCGAGGAGGTAATCGTAGCCCGAGATCTGCGCAAGAGCTTTGGCGACTTCCACGCTGTCGATGGGATTAGCTTCGAGGTTAAGAGGGGTGAGATCTTTGGCTTCCTCGGGGCGAATGGTGCGGGCAAGACGACCGCTATGCGCATGCTCACGGGACTGAGTAAGCCTACCTCTGGCGAAGGGCGTGTGGCAGGCTATAACATCACCCAAGCATCCGAGGAAGTGAAGAAGCATATCGGCTATATGAGCCAGCGCTTCTCCCTCTATGAGGATCTGCGTGTGTGGGAGAACCTTCGCCTCTATGGGGGTATCTACGGCATGTCACAGCGACTCATACGTGAGCGGACAGAGCAGCTCCTAACGAGTCTTAGCTTCGAGGCTAGACGAGACACCCTAGTGCGAGATCTCCCTCTAGGGTGGCGACAGAAGCTCGCCTTCTCCGTAGCGGTCTTCCATGAGCCCGAGGTGGTCTTCCTCGATGAACCTACGGGAGGTGTCGATCCCGTGACCCGAAGGCAGTTTTGGGAGCTCATCTACGCTGCTAGTCAGAGAGGGATCACGGTCTTCGTCACCACGCACTATATGGATGAGGCAGAGTACTGCGATCGGGTATCTATCATGGTCGATGGGCGTATTGATGCCCTGGACAGCCCAAGTGCACTCAGAGAGAGCTATGGAGTCGCCTCCATGGAGGAGGTATTCCATCGCTTAGCCCGTGGGGCTACTCGGTCAGACAGCTAAGAGTCCTACCCAGACCCTAATCAGATAAGACAATGAAGCAGTTCCTAGCCTTTGTCCTCAAGGAGTGCAAGCACATAGCGCGAGACCGCTGGACACTCCTCATCCTGCTGGGGATCCCCATAGCGCAGATCCTGCTCTTTGGGTTCGCTATCACCACCGAGGTGCGTAGTACGCCCGTCGCCGTCTATCGCCCCTCGGGGCAGACCGAGCGAGAGATCATAGCCCAGCTAGATGCTAGCCCCTATTTCGTCGTGACTCATGAGGTGGGAAGCCCAAGCGAGGTGGATAGCCTCTTCCGTTGCGGAGCGATACGGCTCGCCATTGCCTTCTCCCCTGAGTTTGATAGTGACCTACATCAGACGGGAGAAGCTAAGATCCAGCTCATCGCTGACGGCTCAGACCCTAACCAAGCACGTACCATCATCGGCTATGCCACAGCCGTCCTCTCCTCCTACCAAGAGCGTCTACTCAAGGAACACCGAGCACCTGTACTCATCCAAGCCGAGACCCGTATGCTCTACAATCCTCAGGCGAAGAGTGCCTACCACTTCGTCCCGGGGGTGATGGGTATTATCCTCACGCTCATCTGTGCGATGATGACGGCTATCGCTATTGTACGAGAGCGAGAGATGGGCACCATGGAGGTCTTGCTGGCCTCTCCTATACGCCCCCTCTACATCATCCTAGCCAAGGCTGTACCCTACTTCGCCCTCTCGTTGGTGGATCTCATCAGCATCTTGCTCCTCTCAGCCTTCGTCCTCGACGTACCTATCGAGGGGAGTCTCTTCCTGCTCTTCGGGGTATCGATGCTCTATATCCTCCTTGCCCTGTCGCTCGGGCTCATGATCTCCACCCTCGTAGAGAGTCAGGTCGCTGCCATGCTCTCCTCGGGGATGGCGCTGATGGCTCCGACGATGATCTTCTCGGGGCTGATGTTCCCCATCGAGAGCATGCCCGTAGTCCTACAATGGGTATCGACACTCATGCCTGCACGCTGGTACATCGCTGCTATGCGCAAGATTATGATCCAAGGGGCTAGCCTCGTGCATGTCGAGACAGAGATCCTAGCCCTCACACTGATGACGAGTGTGCTCATCCTCGTGAGCCTATACAAGTTTAAGACCCGACTAGAATAAAGCACCATGCTACGCTATCTACTGGAGAAGGAGTTCAAGCAGATCCTACGTCATCGCTTCCTCCCACGTGTCATCCTCTTCATGCCCTTCATGATGCTCGGGGTCTTGCCCTTCGCTGCCAACCAAGAGGTCAAGGAGGTGCGTGTGGCCGTCCTAGACAACGACCACAGCACGACTAGCCGAAGGCTCATCGAGAAGATCAAAGGCTCGGGCTACTTCCAGCTCGTCGCCCTACCGAAGAGCCACCAAGAGGCACTCCAAGGGGTGGAGGCAGGAGAGACGGACATCATACTAGAGCTCCCACGTGACCTGGAGAAAGCAATCGTACAAGGTGAGGGGAGCCAAGTCTTACTCGCTGCCAATGCCGTCAATGGCACTCGTGGTATCCTTGGCTCTACCTATCTCTCCAGCGTGCTGCATGACTATGCCTCCGAGCTGAGGCAGGCAGGTGTAGGGAGCGCAGAGAGGGGAGCGTACACAGCCCTCCCTACGTTCTCCCTACAGAGCCAGTATCAGTTCAATCCCCATCTGGACTATAAAGCCTTTATGGTGCCAGGCTTGATGGTGATGCTTCTGACGATGCTCACGGGCTTCCTCCCCGCCCTAAATATCGTCGGGGAGAAGGAGACGGGGACGATCGAGCAGATGAATGTAAGCCCCGTCCGTCCCTGGACGCTGATCCTAAGTAAGCTCATCCCCTACTGGACACTCGGGCTCTTCGTCCTCATGCTGGCTATGGGCTTAGCTGCAACACTCTTCGGACTTACCCCAGCTGGAGGGATTGGCAATATCCTTGCCTTCACCCTGCTGTACCTGCTGGTGATGTCGGGGCTGGGGATATGTGTGTCGAATATTGCAGGGACGATGCAGCAGGCGATGTTCGTCATGTACTTCTTCATGATGCTCTTCTTCCTAATGAGTGGACTCTTCACCCCCATCACGAGTATGCCCCAGTGGGCACAGATGCTAACCTACCTCAATCCCCTACGTTACTTCGTCCAAGCGATGCGAAGCATTTACCTCAAGGGTAGTGGACTCATGGATCTACTGCCACAGCTCGGCGCACTCGCCGTCTATGCCCTAGCCTCCTGCTCCCTAGCCCTCCTCTCCTACCGCAAGAGGAGCTAAGGGAGAAATATAGCTCTCCCAATATGCAAGTTCGGGATACACTCCTCCACCTTCTCAGAGATAACTCACAACACACTCACATTAAACAAAATACAACGGGTAGAAACATAAGAAATAACGAGTTACCATAAGTCGTCACGAAGAGTTATGGTAACTCACGTCAAAGAGTTATGGTAACTCACGTCAAAGAGTTGTGGTAATTCGTCGAAGAGAGTTATAGTAACTCGTTACAACGACTTATGGTAACTCGTTGCATCCCCTTCTCCAGCTCTTTATCTAGGGCATTTGTGTTGGATAATTATTTCTGAAGAAAAGGACAAAAGAATAGACGGGGAACTTTCCCAGCCTTAGTATAGGAAACAACATAGCCCTCGGAGAGTAGTCTCCGAGGGCTATATTCTGCTATGCTTTACAGAGGACTCCTACAACTCTACTGTGTAGGTGACCACATCACCTGACTGAGGATAGAAGCCTCGTAGGATAAGAATCGAGGAGGTGCGCCGTGCCGTCTTACCCTTGACGGGTGAGATGGACTTATTGAGGTCAGAGATGCTACGTAGAGGATTATCATTCGCCGTGAGGAGGATGAAGCCTTCGCGTATCCCCGCATTCTTCAGTGCACCCGAGCGGAGAGACTCAACGACGAGGCCATAGGACAGTCCGTAGGAACGGCGAGCATCAGCCTCTAGAGGGCGAAGTGTAGCCCCAAGTCGTGCATCCAGCGTAGAGGTCTGCTTGATGATGGAGGAGCCTCCCTCCATGTTACGAAGCGTTACCTTAAAGGTCTTGTCAGCCCCCTTGCGGTTTACCTGTACATCAATCTTATCCCCAGGACGGAAGCGAGAGAGCTGCTCCTGTAGCTGCCCAAAGCTCGTGATCTTGTGCCCAGCAATCGCCGTGATCACATCACCCTTCTCAATACCTGCAGCAAGGGCAGCACTGATTTCTGCAAAGTCAGCGACATAGAAGCCCTCATTGACCTTTAACCCTTCCTTCTGCACCAATTCCGAAGTTACTTCGCTACCTACGACACCGAGGACACCACGCTGTACAGTACCATACTTCTTGATGTCGGAGACGACCTTGGCTGCGATATTGATGGGCACAGCGAACGAGTAGCCGGCATAGTTACCCGTCTGCGAGTAGATCATCGTGTTGATCCCGACGAGTTCACCAGAGGCGTTGACCAGAGCACCCCCACTGTTACCGGGATTGACAGCAGCATCAGTCTGGATGAAGGCACTTACCTCGAGCTGATCACCAGCCGAAGCCGTAGAGCGCGACTTCGCACTCACGATACCCGCTGTGACGGTACTGGTGAGGTTAAAGGGATTCCCTACGGCCAGCACCCACTCACCGAGGCGAAGGTTATCCGAATTGCCGAAGGGGATCGTGGGAAAGTCCGAACCTTCAATCTTCAGCAGGGCAATATCCGAACCAGAGTCAGCACCTACGAGCTTGGCCTTGAAGGTGCGATTGTCATTCAGCGTAACCTTGATCTCATCCCCTCCATCTACAACGTGGTTATTCGTCATGATGTAGCCATCGTTGCTGATGATCACACCTGAGCCATAGCCCACGACAGGCTGACTACGACGGCTATTATTGCGAGGGTCTCCACCGAAGAAGAACTCAAAGGGATCCATCATCTGCTGTTGCTCCACACGCTGCTCCTTCTGCACCTTGATGTGCACCACAGCCTTGACCGAAGCCTCAGCAGCAGGCGTTAGGTCAGGAGCAGATCCAATCGGACGCTGCCCCACGGAGAGTGCTGCATTCTGGAAGCCATAATCCGAAGCCGAAAGCGTAGCCTCCGTACCGCTTACCTCCGAGGAAGCCCTCCCCGAAGGAATACCATTCTTCATCACATGCACCGTTGTAGCCGATGCCACAACACTCACAGCGACCAGTCCTAGTGTCGCTGCAACATTCTTCCACACTTTGCTCATACGATACGAGTTATATTGTCTAATGATTATCTTGCTGAGGGAATGCGAGGTCTTACCCCACAAAGAGTCACGCCTCTATAACGCCCCCCTCAGCTCCTAATGTATATTCTTTTACAACACTTGTATTTTATAGGAAACAAAGAATATGCCAAAGTTTAATCGTTTGTTCCTCTGCTCTAATACTTCATCCCCCAGAACAAGCATCGCAATGATACATGGCACAGGTAGAGCAAAGACTGAATAGTTAAAGCATGCTAGAGACATATCAAGGTAAAGAATGGATAGGGTATAAAAAAAATCAGCGAGCAAGGAAGACCTTACTCGCTGATGATGTATTGGTAATTTATAGACCTCAAGAGGTCAATAGGAAGTGGAGAATAACGGATTCGAACCGTTGACCCCCTGCGTGCAAAGCAGGTGCTCTAGCCAGCTGAGCTAATCCCCCATGGTAAGTCACTTAAGTAGTCCCAGGCAGATTTGAACTGCCGACCTCTACATTATCAGTGTAGCGCTC